>ERZ838839.2334-NODE-2334-length-14888-cov-13.744421_pt1 | contig 14888 bp, 18 predicted proteins | sample MGYA00519909_ERZ838839 | MGnify/ENA primary metagenome ERZ838839 (study PRJEB31850, sample SAMEA3708843) | human gut metagenome | biome: human gut; feature: human-associated habitat; material: faeces | place: China | collected 2014 ... | reverse complement strand
TACGCCATTTGGAATATCGCTAAAACAACGAACTTTACTTCCAACGTTATAAAGTGTATAAACATTATTATCACTACCAGGTACTAATAATTGTACACTCTTATTACTCAATAAATCAATATCAAATAAATCGGTATTTGCTGAAATAGTCGCACTAGCTGTAAAATAACAGTTAATTTTAAATTCACTATAATTTGCACTAGCATACCCAATTACTGACGTATCTCTATAAATATCAACAGTACTGAAAGATGTGTTTAAATATCTAGCTGTTGCGTGTGATAATGGTGATAACTGTTCATCTTCAACATAAGAAATATTTAAGTTATAGCAATTACTTATAGTAATACCAAAATTCTGGCATTTTCTTAAATTTGTTGCTTTAACATTACCGACAATATCGTGACATTTATCCATGTACAAACCTATTGCTTTTGAAGGTGTAACAAGTCCATTACTATCTAAAGACAAATTTAATGTGATTGCGTGAGTATTTGTTATGGCACAACCTATTTCACCACACTCTTGAATGTCAACCATTTCAACAAAACTTGAATAAGCATTAGTTCCAATATTTAATCCATAACTTCCAGTTACTGCATAAACATCTGTACCAATTACATAGAATTTTGATGTACTAATTGTGTTAAAAGGTCCATCTAAATTGAAACCATAAGAACAGAATGTAATATTGAAACCAACAAATTTAGTATCAGAGCCATACATTTCACATCCAACACCACAATTCTCAATAAAGAAATTATCAAAATAACCGGTATTGATAAAGCCACCAACTCTTAATCCAGTAGCAAAACCATTAATATATAAGTTACTAATAACAGAATTTCTTAATTCAAATCCAAACAAGTGACCAACGATTTCTTTATATTTTTCCATATCATGGTTAGCATCAATTTCAAAAGTTTTGTTCATAATATAAACGCCATAACCATTCTTGTTATCACTTGTTATAGATAAGTTTGTTAAACAGAAATTAGACCAAATCTTATGTTTACCATAATCTTCGTACATTTCATCTAAACTTAATGAAAGAACAACACCATTACCGCTTGTATTTTTAATAACTGTATGGATTTTATTTTCACCAATTAATACATCACCATTTTTCATTGTGATTGTTTCACAATAATAAACACCATTGCTTAAAAATACACCATATCCATCTGAAAAAGCTTTCATAATTTTTTCAGTATTGCTTACACTAGCACATAAATTATCTTTAACAAGTTCAAGGTCTACGTCTGTTTTAAATTTAATGCCGTCTAATCTCTTTTTAATAGCACTAACTTCTCTTCTATACTCTTCAACTTGAGCATTATAGTTTCCCGTTATTACCCAATATTCAGTGTTATCAATCTGAACACCAACAGGTACAGGCTTTTTACTAGTATATGTGTTTCCTAAATGAGTAACGATTGTTAAATTCTCATATGGAACACCATAAACCCATTCATTACTACCGCCTTCACCTTCGTAAAATTTAGGTACATATCTTGCACCAATATACTGTCTTGTCATAGCACTCGCCTCTCTTTCATTAATAACTTAAAACTAATCTACCAAAATCTGTGTTAGGAATATCAACGTCAAGACCCGTAGTTTCAAACTTAATATCTTCCCAACGTTCGGGGATATAATACATTATATATCCACTATCACTTATTTCCACAAAAATCATAGTAGCCAAATATTTTCTTACAACTTCTTCAATATAACATGGATCAAAATCAGCTATCCACTTCTTAACAACTTCAAGTTCTGATTTAAGTTTATTTAGTTCATCACTAAACTCTTTCTGATTTTCAATCATATTGTTAATATAGTCTACAATCTTGCAAAGAACTTCATAATAACTTAAACTGTCCTCATAAACAAGTGGTAAAACTTTCTGACACCAAAATCTAAAAGTATCCAAATTTTTATAAGTCATTGTATCTCCTTTCTACCATAGCTGAAAGAACAGAGTTTCCAAATCTTCAATGACCATCATATCAATATTAAGGAAAGTATCACGATATTTAATAAGTAAATCACTTGCACTACTTCCCTCAAAACCTATAACAGTTTCAAGATAGTCCTCTGTACTATTTAGAGCGTCTGTACTGCTATCACTGTTAGTAACATTACCAGTTATTGAATTACTTGTAGAAGAACTACTATTTCCACTATCAGAAGTTTTTCTAGCATTAGTTAAATAAGTTTCATTTTCAACGCCAGTTAGTGCACCTTGCGGTGTATCACTGTATAAATCAATTTTAACATTACTATTAGTGACAGTATCACTCCCATTACTTTCACTTGTACTTTTTACTGTTCCATTATTGGTAGTATTCTTATTACTGTCATAATCAGTTTTCTTTGTTCTAGTTAGATTAGTGGTATACAAAGGGTTAAACTCTAGCAGTTCACTTTTATACAACTTATTATAATAAGGCATTATTTCATTGAGTTTCGCATCTAATCTCAACTTCCACAACCCTACTGTTTCTTCGCAAATCTCTCTAGTATAAAAATGCTTAAGTATTTTCTTTTCCAAAATAGTTCGATATTTTTCATCAAATATAGGAAAAGAAAAGCTAAATATTTTAGGTATAGCACTTGTAATAATACTATTAACATCTGTACCACCTTTGCTTTCCCTTAATCCACTAGCAGTTTCGCAAATAAACCTAACTTCTGTTGTATATTTACTCATGTTCTTCTCCCCCTTTGCTTTCTAATTCTTCATTTTCTTTTTCCTGCTCTTGTATGTCTTGGAAGTCCTCTCTATAATCTACCCAAATATTTAGGTTAAACATTTCATTAATTTGCTTACAAGCTTGTCTACGGCTTTCAAGTCTTGAATATCTACTTGCAACCGTACCACCTTGGTTTCGAGTAACTTCATCAGTTATCATTCGTTCTTTCTTAACTACATTTATATTGCTAATACCAAGGTATGTCAATGCTTCATTCCAAATTTGTGTCTTTAATTCATACAATTTATCAGCGACATAAGGCGCACCAGTTTGTAAAACTTTAAGCCCACTAGCGTCTAACCCTTTTGAGCCAAATATAAATGGTTCATTACCATCATACTGTTTGTATAAGTTCTTCATAACTAGTCGTTGACTTTCGTCACACTGTATTAACACTGGTGTTTTTTGTGCATTAGCATTTACATCTATTGCTCTATCAAGATTATATAACCTCTTACTAAACATTTCAACATCTAGTAATGAATTAGTGTGCAAATAATTATTAAATATAATAACACTATTTGTTTCATTTAATTCTCTTTGATAGCCATTAGTTGCGTATGCTTTACGTTCCATAGGAATGCGATAAACATTAAGTTTACCACCTATCATACATTGAAGAGATAAATACCCAAGCACTTCGTCTTGAAAGAAAACACACATCCCATCTCCGAATAAACACATTTCCAAAAATCTTTGGTCAACTGTTTTAGGTAAGTTTTGCCACTCAAACATACTTATAGCAAGTTCAGTAAGTCTATTATAATACTGTAAGTATGTTCTATTATTCATATAAGCGCTTTCCCAAAATTGTGAATCTTTTTTTCTTCCCACTTATCTACTCCTTTCTAGCTAGGTGAGTTATTTAAAGAGTAGTTTCCTACTTCACTAGCTGATTTCCAAAATGTAATACCGTTATCATAAATATTACAAACCTTATGCAAATCATCTGTTGGACAATTACCAATAGCATTGCAACCCCTTGTTTTAACGTAATTCCAATGAGGACGACTACTTATGTTAGGCACGTCAACTCTTCTTGTAGCGTAACCGTACATATCGAAAAAATCGTCTATGATGTTGCAAAATTCCGGTCTTATGTACACATGATTAAAAGTAAAATCGAAACGATTTAAAGCGTACATAATATTTGAAGTCTGATTTCCTTTTGCAGAATCGGGTTGCGCTTTTGCATGAGCCACACTTCCAATCAGTCCTAACACACCATTTAGTGAATTAGTTCCTGCGGAAAGTTTAGCGCTTTCAACTGCCATTGAACCGGCAACACTAGCACCTCCAGTCATTCCTGCTAAAGCAACAGAAGCCACTGCACTATTAGCACTACTTAAAAGTGATAGACCAATTTGAGTATTGTTTTGTGCTAACCACGCTTTAAAATAATCTCCGCTAAACGAGCATTGTGGTAAACCAGTTAAGGATAAAACGTCAACATAATTTTCATCTAAACCTCTATAATCATGTGGGTGTAATAGATATTGACTATCGGGTAAGCAACCACCACTTACAGAAAAAATACAGTCATCACTAGAAAAATCTTCGTAATGATACTCTATTGTATTACCTTGGTTGTTATTTGCAAGCATAAATCTATAAGGGTAGCATAATAACTTTTTATTTCTAGGTGTATAACGTCCATTACCACTAGGTTTTGCAATTCCAAAATTCCTTGTTTGAATGTCTCCGTGTTCTGTTTTATCAAAATTCTTTGGAGCCATATAAATGCAGACAATTTCATCAAGACGATTTTCTGCGTTCATATCAGAAAGCCAGTTATTTATACCATCCCCAGTACCGGGATTTTCATTGTATATTTTACTAAAAGATGATACCGTTGTACCGCAATATACATTTGCTATCATTTCTCCCTTAATAGCACCCAACCTATCGGGTGCAGTGTACATAACATAAGGTCTGAATCCGTCAAAAGAGCCATCATTATTTATTTTGACATTCCCAAAAACTCCGCTTGAAATATCGAGGTCTAACTGGTATTCTCCTATAGCCAAGTTTTCTTCAACAAGGTTGTCTCCTGCTTTATCTGTCACAGAGTGTTGTCTTTCAATGAAACATGATTTGAGTGTAATGTCAAAAAGGTATGTCTGCATTACATCTATTTCAAATGTAATTTCACTTGTTTCATTATTAACATACTCAACGCCAGTAATAAAAGCATAAAACCATTTAGTTCCAAAAGAAGCATTTTGAAATGATAAATAGTTGCAATCATAAAGGTTGTCAGCTTTTACTGCTATTCTCATACTTCCTTTTACAACTCTTTGATAACTTTGTGTCGTAAGATTAAACTTAATAATGTTTTGATTTGTATGAAAATAGGCATTTTGAGAAGCTAAACTACTGAAATATAAAGTGTGTTTATATGTATTATCTAACGGAACATTATGATAAATTTTAATATTACTGTTTGGTTCAATATACATATCATATCTCCTTTATGGGGAAAACATTACGTTCCCCCCATTTAATTACTCAACTGTAATAGTTGAAGTTCCGCTCTTCTTACTGTCATAAGTAGAAGTAGCCGTAATTGTGACCTTTGTACCTGCTACTACATCAGCACCCACTGTTACTACACCACTCTTATTAACCGTTACACCATCTGTATCAGAAGTCCAATCAACAGATTGTGGTGCAAAGTACTCGGTCTTAACAACAGCAGACAGTGCTATATTCTGTCCTGCTTTAACTGTAGCAGTTGCGGGGGAAACTGTAACGCTAGTAACTTTCGGTACTCCCGGAATAAAAAGTGCATTGTTTGCAAATGGAGAAACACTAAAAGTTTTCCATACATGATACCAATAATTCCAGTATAACCCCTCGCCATTGTACTGCTCGGTAAAATTAAAATAATTGTCAAAAATCATAAACCAATCCTTGTCAACAAGAATACAAGGAATTGCGTCAAGTGCTTCGAGGTCAGTTTCACTGATTTCAGTGTAAGTTGGGTCACCTGCAAATAAGATATTAAGTCTATCATTGTCAAGAGAACCAAAGCTATCTACAAGTACTCTCTTTCCGGCAAACTCCGCTTTGTCTACATTGAAAGCAGAAGCAAGAACTTCAACATCCATAGTAGCATCAAATTTAGAGTTAATAAGAAGATACTGGTCTGCTTTCATTGAGTAATTCTGCACACCTGCAAGGTTGTATTTACTCGACATAAACTCATAATTGTTAGATACACCTTTAATAGTGCTAACAATAGTTTTCATGTTAGTATCAGATACCGTTGGGATGGTAACCGGATACATTCTACCATCAAGTACATGTTTTGCAAGCATATACTTCATAGTCTGAAACTCGTCATAGTTAGCACCAGTGTACATGGAATTTACAATCTTAGCAATAAGGTCTGTGATACCTTGCCAAGATAGAAAAGCCTGCCTTAACTGGTCATTCTGAATTGTAGTTTTGTAATACTTCTGATAATTCATGATATGAAAAGCAGAACGTACATCCGGGATTTCCCTCTTAAAAAGGTTGCTCTCTGCCACTGCCGGGTCAAACTGATAAGGCTTTGCAATGTTAACAAAAATTTCCTCGATAGTCTCGCCAAATTCTAACAATCCTTTTTTGAACATTGACCACGGATTTTCATACATTTTTGATGTGATAAGTACGCGCCCGATACGGTTTACAAGCGCGGATAAGAACTCATTCTGTAACTGTGGATTATCCATAATAACAGTACCAATTTCTCTAATACTGTCCGCATCGGGTGTTGCCAATGGTACATAATTCTGATAGTTAATAGTAGCATTATTTCTGATAACATTTAAAATGTCAACAGACGAATTTGTAAGTGTCACAATTTTTGGTTTAGTAGCCATAATTAGCCCTCTCTTTCTTCAAATAAGTCTGCAAAAGTTTTCTCTTCTCCATCATCTTTTACATCTTCTTCCTGCTCGTCTTTGGTCTGTTCCGGTGTTGTCTCTGAATTGAAAAATCTATCCTTATATTTTTTTCTCCAAGATTTGTCCAACTCGTCATACTTCTGTTTCCACTGTTCATCGCTGTTACCACTTGACCGTGTTTCCATATCATTGAATGTATCAGTCATATCTTCAATGAATGAAACAGCTTCATCCGATGTATCTTCGCCAATTCGTTCTTTTAAGCGATTCATAAATTCTTCTTTGCTAAGTACTGCCATTTTATTCTCCTTTCTTATTATTTAAAATTTCTTTAACATCATATAGATAGGCATTTTTGCACGTTTATATGGTGTAGGTGGCGTGGGTGGCGTAGGTGGCGTGGGTGGCGTAGGTGGTTCGGGTGGTTTAGGCGTTCCACCAAAATATTCATACCATTCACTTGCATATTGTAATCTGTCACTTAAAGCTTCTACTCCTGCTCTCTCTCTTTCATATAAAAAGGCTTTTGTCGCTTCTTCAACATCAGTGAGTGCTAAAAATTCAGACCAACTATACGAGTATTCTGATGTGGGTAACCAATAACCACTTGCGTCTTTTATTCCCTCTCCCTCACAAGAAAGTCTCTCACATTGAGCCACACCGTCATACCAATTATATTTATAAGTTTTACACCAATTGGTTAAAACAGTTGACGGTGTCCATTGTATCAACCCCCACCCTAAAGTCACTGAATTACCTTGTTTAATTCCGGGGTTCAAAGTGCTTTCTCTTTGTATATTGCCAAGCATACCGCAGATGGCTTCTAAGGTAGCACCTTTATGAATAAAGTAATTGTAAAATTCGTTTGCGTTATTTTGCCTTTGTTCGGCGTTAAAATATTTTGCTACGCCTATATCATATATCCACGCCATTCCTTTTAAATTTTATCCTTTCTTTAATATGCCACGCTTTAATAGAGATAGCATAAAATTATTTTCACTGGCTTTACCGGAGTAAGTTTCAAAACCATTTGCTAAAGCAATCTTTTTTCTATGCTTTATAGAAGTGTTTGTCTCTCCTACACTTAAAAGGGCATTAACAATAGATTTTGATGTACCAGTATATTTAGGATAATAGTTAGTCTTATTGTAAATTCTAGGATTTCCACTAACTACTATAGCGGTGTGACCTTTTGTTTTAGTTACTAATATATCTCCATTGTATATTGGTGTACTTTTTTGATTAACATAAGCAAATGGTTTTTCAAATAATATACTTTTTGAAAGACAAGTCTTTTCATTACCAGTTGTAAAATCACCAACGTCTTTACCAGTTGCTGTTTTAATACAAGCACGAACTAATGATGAACAATCACACTCTGTATCTGTTACAGTATCAACGCCATGTATAATAACACCTAATCTATTAGATTGGTCGTATCCAATGTGCTTATTATCACAAGCTATTTTCATAGCATATGCTAGATTATTAGCAACTGTAATATCTATAGGTCTTATTACGTACCATCCTTTAGAATGTGTATACATACACTGCAATGATACTTCCCCGACAGTATCATTTGTTGAAGATATTTGTTTGTTATCCCCAACCTTACCGCCACTGCTTTTCCCATTCTCGTCAATTCTTGCTGAACCTATTACTATTCTCATTTGTTACTCTCTTTCTACATTCATGTTGTCACATAACTTCTGCAACACTAATGTGTTTGCGTTCAATGCTTCTGTTAACTTCTCTGTTTCTTCTTTATGCTCTTTGTTTAAGTTTACAATGTAGTAAGAACAAATAAGACACATAGCAATAGGAAAGCCTACTGTTGAAACAGCCTGAAGTACTGTGTTAAACTCCATGTTGTATATCTCCTTTCTTTTTTCTTTTATCTTAGCATATATCTTTACAAATGTCAATAGGTATGATATAATAATTATGTGTAAAAAATAACATTAAAATAAAAAGGAGTAACAATATGGAAAATATTTATTATGACGGTACTAAACTGTTATCAATGAAAGACTTAAATGGTAAGACACCAGAGTTGTACTTATGTACCACTAATAGAACTGGTGGAAAAACAACTTATTTTGGTAGATTAGTTGTAAATAGATTTATAAAGCAAGGTAAAAAGTTTGCACTACTTTATAGATATAATTACGAACTTGATGATGTATCAGATAAATTCTTTAAAGACTTAAATAGTTTATTCTTTATTGGTTGGGAAATGACAAGTAAGAGAAGAGCCAGTGGTATTTTTCATGAGTTATTTCTTATTAAAAATCATGACGAGGAAACCGCTGAAAGCTGTGGCTATGCTATTTCATTAAATAGCGCAGACCAGTTGAAAAAGTATTCACACTTATTTAGTGATGTAGATTGTATTTTATTTGATGAATTTCAAAGTGAAACTAATCATTATTGTAATGACGAGATTAGAAAGTTTTTAAGTATACATACTTCTATTGCAAGAGGTAAAGGAGAACAAGTTAGACACGTTCCAGTTTATATGCTCGGTAATCAAGTAAGTATTATCAACCCTTATTACAATGAATTGGGTATTAGTAGCCGGTTAAATAGTAACACAAATTTCCTACGTGGAGACGGTTTCATTCTTGAAAATGGTTTCATTGAAACAGCTAGTATTGCACAAAAAGAAAGCGGTGTAAATAGAGCATTTAAGAATAATAACTATATTGCATATAGTAGTGAAAATGTATACTTAAATGATAATCTAGCATTTATTGAAATACCGGAAAGTTCAGTTAGCAAATACTTAGCTACTATAAGATACTGTGGAAATGATTATGCGATTAGGGAATTTAGAGAACTTGGAATATTATATTGTGACGACCATGCTGATTATACTTTTCCTACACGTATTAGTGTAACAACAGACGACCATAATATTAATTATGTTATGTTAAAAAATAATGATATGTTTATTGCAAATCTTCGGTACTTTTTTGAACATGGAGCGTTTAGATTTAAAGACTTAAAGAGCAAAGAAGCTTTGTTAAAATGTATTTCCTATTAAGGTATCTGCATTTGTATACTCTTCTGAATATTGTGGGTAGCACACTTGGAAGATAGTGCCACAATTATTTGTCGGTTTCGCTGACCGCTTTAGTGTAGCAAATGTTATAGATATAAATAGAAAGAGCAGATTACAACCTAGTTGTCCTGCTCTTTCTTATTATTTAATTATCTCATTTCATATGTTGTATCTACTAATAGAACGCCACCACGTATTCTTTTTGGAAGTAATTTTCCGGGAATTTTAAGTCCAACTTTAAAGTCATTTAATGTACGTATAATTGGCTTATCTTGTTCAGTAAATAAAAATTTTCTTTCATCTTCTGTTAAGGTTTCTTTTTCTTTATCAGTTATTTTATCAGCAAACATACTTTTGATAAATAAATCTTTACATTTCTGTGGCATACCTGCACACTTTACATTGTAATAAGGATTATCAATCATATTCAAATCTTCATGCGTAACGTGTTCAATATATGTTTTTTGCCTAGTAAAAATAGCTTTATCCCAACAGCTTTCTAGTTTCCAACAGCAAAAATTTTTATCATGTACTGTTATTCCTTTAATTTGTTCAGGTGGCAAATCACAATGTATACTGTCTGTGTCTGCATATATAAAACCTGCTTTGTTAACACCATAGTAATTTTTCTGTGCCGCTCTTATAGTAAAGTTACGTGCATAAGATGTAATAGCTGAACCTACAGCTATAAATCCTGCTTGTTTATCATTAGCTGATACAGATATAAATGACAAAGCTTTATTTTCTTTTATGAAAGCTACTTTGAAAGAACTATCTTCACTACTTGCCATTTTTCCGTACAAATTATTTAAGAAAAGCTTTGCTAATTCTCGTTTAGCACCTTTGTTTTCTAATTTAATTTTCTTGTACTTTTCCATGTATTCATCAAATATACCAATTGCTGTGTAAAAATAACAACCGTCTATTATTTCGAAGTCCACTAACTCATAATGTTCTTTCATAAGAATATAATCTGTCATGGTCAATGTTAATTCTACTCTAGTTTCACATAAGTTTCCTGCTTTATCGTAATAATGGTCATAATATTTATCTGTTTTCTTATCATATACATCAGAGCTTTCTAATGCTTCTGTTCCACGGTATAAATAATTACCTTTAATTTGTATAAATGGTAAATAATTAGGTTTAATATAGAATCTAGTTTTAATACGTACAAAGTAATACATGTTTTTATTCAATGCTTTTTCCGGTATAAAGTTTCCAACCCAAAAGGTAGGTTTTCCAATTGGGTATGCATTGCCACTCTCACTACTCATCATGCTAGGGTATAAAGAGTTGACATCAGCAGTTGTTCCGTTTTCTTTTATTTTATTCTCTTTACCTTTTACTAAATAGCACCAACCACCTTTGTATGATTTTCTTATCCATGCGTCAGCGTTTGCGTATCTATGTTCACTTTCATTTAATTGATAATCAGTAAGACTAGGAAAAAACATTTCATAATCTTCTTTACCAATAATTTTCTTATACTCTGCTAAACAACATGAACCTATGGTTAATTTATTATGACCCTCTGTAAACATTATTTCTAATGCTTCTTTTACAACTAATACGTCATTAGCTATATATTCTTTTTCTATATCAGTTATGTTACAACCTGCATATCTGAAACCACTATATTCCATTTCTAATTTCTTATGCTTTGTACCAAACGATTCCCCAATTCTTTTAACACTAAAAGGTAATAATTTTAAGCTATCTCGTATTTCTATTATGTGATTATTAACTTTAATTATTATACTATACCATTGTCCTTTGTCTGAAATAGAATACTTAAAAGTATTATTCTGCATTTCTTTTTCTTTTAACCACTCAACTTCCGTTTCTTGTTCGTTCAATGGTGTATATGCTTGCTTAAAATTTAAGTCAACTAATAGATATGATAACCAAAATGAACCGTCAAATTTTAAGTTGTGATAATATGCACATATATTTGTGTTAAGAGATTTGAAATAATCGAATTGTTCTTCGATACTATGAAATATATTTACATCTTCGGTAAACAGTTCAACACTGGCACTCGCCCATACTTCTGTATTAACCTGACCTTTGTAAACTGTGGTTTCAAAGTCGCACATAAAATAACGAAACTTCTTAACTTTCAATTTACATACCCCATTTATCCATTATAATATTCTGCCATAGCTGAAAGATTTTCGGCTTGTTCCATTGATAAAGACGTTACGTTAAGTAATCTACCTAGTGAAACAAATGAAGCATTAACTTTTTCATTATTACTATCATAGGAAATTACGTTTAACAAATCAGCTATTTCACTTTCATGGTTTTTTAAGTAATCCTCATATTCAGAAATATTTTCATTCATTTCATAGAATGTGACTGTGTCGTCAAAAATGTTTAATACTTCATTCTTTCTATACGTTATATCTACTGGTGGTTTTGCTTCTATTTGCAATTCGATTATTCTATCTCTAATAGCATCTATAATAGAAATAGTAGGGTAATAAATAGGTGAAGTAATTTCTTGTGCCTTTGATTTCTTTTTTCTTGTAAGTTTTCTTTTTTCTATAGCAAGTCGTTTTACTTCTTGTTTTCTTTCTTCTGCTGAAACTATTTCTCCAGTTTCTTCGTACAAATATTGTGCTTTTTTATATAAATCTTTTGGTTTTAAAAGATGTATTCTTTCTAATGATTTCTTTGTTACTCTTTTTGGAAGAGATGGTACTATATTCTCCGGGAATATGTACCCTTGTTTCTTTGCTCTGTTAACTGCTTGCAGTAATCTTCTACGCTCTTTTTGAAAAGCTTTTTGGTTCTGTGTTTGTCTCTTTTTAACCGCCATAATTTGTACCCCATTTCTTAAAGAATAAAAAAGCCACTGGGTTTATACCCAGTGACTTATACTAGGTTTATATCCTAGATAATCGAACAAGTAAGGAACTGTTTACCCTTGTAATTTTTACTATCAAGTTTATAAACCTTAATTGACCACTTTTCAGTCTCTTCTTTCATTTCATTGTAAATATCCATGAAAGAAGCCCAAAAACTAGGTGACCCGGTTACGTATTTTTCTCCGTTTTCATCCTGCAAGATGTAATTTTCATAATCTTTGTTATCAGATTTTTCGTTATGAATACCAAGAACTGCATAAGAAGCCGGTGTAATTATGACTGCTTCTTCATCACAAGCTAAGTCTAATTTTACTGCATCAGATGTGTCCTTTAACATGATTCTTTCTTTTGCTGATAACTCTTTACTGCTTTCTTTGATTTCTACTGAATATCCTGTCATTATTTTATCTCCTTTTATAATTTAATTTTGGTACTAAGATTATTCAGAAGCTTCTGCTTCTTTTCTTGTTGCCGGGTCAAGAATTTTTGCATTATTAATAAAATCCTGCTCCGTCATGCCATACAGTGTTTCAATTTCTTTTTTGTCAACAATATGCACTGCTTTTACATAATCTGTGTTAATTACTTCCTCGACACTTTTTAATAACTTCTTATCGTCCTTATAAGTTCTTGGAAGCGTAACTGTTTCGTTAAATGGTTCTGCTGAATTAACATCTAAGCATAAAACAATTACCTTAGTTGTGATGATAGTACGTGTTACCATTGGTTTTCTTGCCATTTTTTTTCTCCTTTTCTTTTATGACATTTATTAGTTACTGGTATAAAGAATTTTAATCTTTATACGAATGGTGTGGTACGAATCGAACGTACATCAGACCAAACTCTGCACACCAGTTGAACAATGGGGTTGTTCGGTTTTTGAACTGTTATCTTTACTACTCTTACATGATACCATAATATAGGTACGTTGTCAATATTTAATTTAAAATTTCTTGAAAAATCTATTGCACCTCGTTTGCGATATAAAACATCTTCTATTGAATTTCTCTAAAGTAAAGTTTATGATTTTCAACTTTAAATTCAAAACCATAGCATAATGCGTCATCAATAATTTTCATTATCTCTGTTATATTGTCTGTTAAACAAGTGTTAAATTCTTCCCACATATTAGTACCTCATTATGACACATGCTATAAAATTAATAATGTTAACATAGACATTGAAATTTCCGCCCATTCTTTTTCTTGAGGAAAATAAAACGTAACAGCTTTTAAATAACCAATAGCTTCTGCGCATAACAATGGGTTACGTACTAACTTTTTGGGTGGATATTTTTGTTCAAAAATTTCCTGAATTGTTTTTTCTTCTTTCATCATGATTTCTCCTTTTTCTTATTAAATTTACACGCTAATGCGGTAAACTGGGTGCAAGGAATCGAACCTTACTAACATCCAATACCCAGTATTTTAATTATTCTTCGTTTTCTAATAATTTTCGAGTAGCCGGGTCAAGCTTTTGTGCTACCTTTAGAAAATCAATTTCTTTCAAACCGTACATTTCTTCGTGGACTTCCATTTTTTGAATTGCTACTACTTTGAATGTATCAGTTTCGTATTCTTTTTTGAGTGCTTTCAAGGCTTTTTCATCTGTAAAGGTTTCGCCAGTAAGTTCTAATGACTTTACTGTTACCTCTGCTGTCTGTGTGTCAACACACATAGCCTTTACTAATGTTACATTGATTGTGCGCGTTACCATTCTTGTCCTTGCCATAATTATTACTCCTTTTTTATATTATTTTGTAAAGACAGCTAGCGGAGTTGCACCGCTATAAACATCTTTATTGCATACCTAAAAATACATTTCTTCAAATCTTTCAAATGTATTTTTATATTTGCCTTCGTCTTTTAAAGATAAAATTTTATTAAATTTCATAAAGTATAGTCTATCTATTTTTAATATTTCTCCGTCAAAACAATTAGTTGACCAGTAATTTTGTAAATCTTCATTTGCTTTCTTTTCGTCTGTTGATAAAATAAATTTACTAACGTAAGCGTGCACTCCGTCGTAAATCACAACATTGTACATTGAATATCTCATTGTTTTTTCCTCTCTTTCTATAATTCCTTTAACTTATATATACATTTTAACAGAATTTATACTAAATACAATGATATTTTTTAATCTGTTGTACTAAAATAATTGATATATTTTTACGCTAAAATTAGTACACGAATATACTTTAATAATTTAATACTTTAAAACTTTACTTCATTAAAGTGATACTGCTGTACCTAAAATGGGGGAAACCTTGTACCGCAAAATTCGCTAATGGGGCAAA
>ERZ838839.2318-NODE-2318-length-14979-cov-8.960131_pt1 | contig 14979 bp, 10 predicted proteins | sample MGYA00519909_ERZ838839 | MGnify/ENA primary metagenome ERZ838839 (study PRJEB31850, sample SAMEA3708843) | human gut metagenome | biome: human gut; feature: human-associated habitat; material: faeces | place: China | collected 2014 ... | reverse complement strand
ATGACCGGGCTGCGAGTTACAGAAGTACCTTTTGTGAAGTACCGGACGATTGAACTATTCTGTTTTCAAGGGGCCGATTTTTATAGAAAATCCTCGGAATTTAGGGCTTCCGAAAAATTATCTCTCTACTTGGTAGGCATCGAAAAAGGGCTTTTTGTTACCCGAAAAAGAAATTTGTTAAAAAGTTCTTGGAAAATATGGTTGAAGCAACCGCCGAGTTAAAATATCGTCAGTTTGTTAAGCAACCAACTGAGGCAGACAATTTGCAACGCCGAAAGTATTCAAGGCTGAAGCAACCTTGATAAAGATGTTCTCACTTGGTAGGCATCGAGAAAGGCCAAAAAGTAACCATTTCAACAAATTTCCATAAAAGTTGCGCGAATAGCACAAAAAGGCGGCCATCTGCACCCATGCAGACAGCCGCCTTTGGTTTTATGCCGTATTCTGTTTTCTCAGTCTCTGAAAATCTTATCCAGTGCCCTTTCCATGGTGCCCGCCTTGGCAAATTCCAGCGTATCCGCCTGACGGATATGGTGGGCGGTGATGCCGTGATCCTTTGCAAAGCCCAAAATGTAGCTGATGGCAATGCGGTAGATGATCTCGGTCGGCGCAAGCCCATAGACCTGCTTGGCAAAGATATGTTCCAGCCGGGCGTTATCGTCCGGGAAGGCTTGCCGCATCTTCTCGCTGCGGTAGAGCCGCTTGACGATCTCCGTAATGTACAGACCGGACTTCATGTAGGGGTCGAGGAAAGTCTTGCCGGGGTCATCGAAGCAGCCGGGGTTCTCCTGCTCCAGCAGATCCACCATCTTTTTCACCACCCACTTGGGGGTAAAGATCTGGTTGGTTTTCTGGGGCGGGATGTAATCGAAGATATCCTCGGTGCGGCTCTCGTCAAAGTAATCCGCCAGCTTGACCTTCAGGTTCAGGAATTCCTTCACCGAATCGTCAAACACCACTGGGTCGAACAGGTGACCTGCAAAGTGCTCCTCCTGTCTGGTGGCTTGGTTGATGTACGGCCCACCGTCCCGCAAAAAGCGGAACTGCTCCAGCGTGATGCTGGTGACCTCCTGAAAGACCTTGTCCGGGATGATCTGGTCAAAGTTTGCCAGTGTCACGGTCTCGTCGCCATACGCCATGAGGAAGGACGGGATGGTGCGGGAAAATCCCCGGAGATGGTCACGGACGGTGTCCTCGTAGCCCTTTTTCTCCTGCTCTTTCTGGTTGGTCTCCACGGTGCGTACGATGGTCTGCTGCATTTCCTGCGCCGTCTGCTGGATGGTGGATTGCAGGTTTTCCATCAGGGCGGCGGTGCTCTGCTGCTGCTTTGCGTCAAACTCCCGGTTCACCTGCTGACGCTGCTGGGCGGTGGTGCAGCTTTGCAGCTGCTGGGTGCGCTGGGTCTCCAACTGGCTCTGGTCGATGCGGTAGTTGTCCACCACCTTGTTCACCGCCACGTCCATCTTGGCTTTGGCGGTACTCTCAAACCGCTTCTGGTCGGACAGCTTCAGGTCCCGACCATACTCCTGCTTTGCCTGCTCCACCATGGGGGTGATGATCTCCTTGGTGATGCTCTTTTTCAGGGGTTCCAGATGCTCTTCTTTGGCAGGAGCCGGGGCATCGGTCAGGTCTTGCAGGGCGGTGTCCAGCGCCGGGGTGCTTTCGTAGATCTTCTCCCCGAACACATCCGCTGCCTTGCCGATGACGTAACCCTCGTCCAAATCCACCTCGCCCTTGTCGTTCAGGGAGAGGTCTGCACCGGTCTCCGGGGTGATCTGGATAGGCTTTGCCTTGGCTTCGCTGACGGGCTGGAAGTTTTGCAGAATGTCCAGCACCTCCTGCGGGGCACTGAACACATTGGAAATGTTCTGGAACAGGAAGTTACTCTGGAAACCCATCCGCACCACTTCCTTGGACTTGATCTTCCGGGGGATGCTGAGGACTTTTTCTGCATCCAGCGGGATCATCTCCCCTTCCTCGTCCTCGCCGATGACCGGGAAGAAGTTGAGCAGATTCTGGATGTGCGCCTTGCGCTCCTCGGTGTCGCCCTTGCCGCTGGCGGTGTCCTGTGAAAGGTCGTTGGCGAACTGCTTGTAGATCAGCAGGGTGCGGGCGGGGTCAAAATCGAACACATAGGCGTTCTCTTTGCGGCGGAAGGTGCCGTTTTCGTGGAAAAGGCAGGGGTTCTGGGCACGGAACGCCGCCTGCATATACAGCGCCGGGCTTTTCAGGTTGGAGAGCATCAGCACCGCCGACCACTCCGGGATGGTAACACCGGTGGTCAGCTGCCCCACCGACAGGGTGATGGTCTTTTCGTGGTGTGCAATGGCGGCTTTTACCCGGTCAAAGCTCTTCTGGTTCTCGTCCGTGTCGTCCATCTTACCGTCACCGGCGGCAAGGATCACCTCATAGTCCCGGAATACCGGGTGCGCCTGCAGCTTTTTCGCCAGCGCTCTGGCACTGTCCACTCGGTTCAGCAGCCAGAAGGTGTGCTTCAGTTCGGCACGCAGTTCCGGGGTGGAAAACGGAAATTTGTTCTGGGTGGTCATGGCATCCAGAAAGCGGTCCACCTCAGCTTCGTGCTCAAAGCTGCCGCTGGGCTTTACCTTAAAGAACTCGTTCAGGTCAAAGGCAAATTCCTGCGTTTCGCCGTCGATCTCCACCCCCTGCTGGATCTCGTCCCGGATGATCTCGGACATCTGGTAGGTGTAGAGGTTGAGCATGGGGAGGTTTGCGTAGGGGTTCTGCTGCCCCGGTGCGCCCTGCCAGTTCCGCTTGGCGGCCTGCTCGTCCGCGTAGGTCCAGTTGAAGATGGCATCCCCGGCAAACTTGTCGTTCGCCAGCGCCTTGAAGGGCGTGCCGGACAGGTGCAGCGTGAACTTGCGGCGGATGCGGTCAAAGGCAAGGTCGGTCTTGTAGGTGTTCACGCCTTCATGGGCTTCGTCGATGACCAGCACATCCCAGTTCAGCTCGGTCAGGTGTTGCAGCTTGTCGTACTCGCCGCCGAAATATTTCGAGCCTTTCATGTCCTGCAGGCTGACGAACTCAATGCGCTTATACAGTTCCTCGCCCTGCGCGGCGGCATCCAGATAGCCCTGCTCGTCCAGCACATGGGGCTGCCCGGCAAGGGTATCCACATGGCTGACGAACAGATAGCCGGACTCCCTGCCCAGAAAGCGCACATAGTCGCTGTACCAGCTATTGGCAATGGCAGGGCGGCTGGTCACGATAAGCACCGTCTGTGCATGTTGGCGATAGGCTGTAACTCTTCTTTTGTGGGTTTGCGCTGCCAGCGTGCTTGCAGATGCTCTGCATAGGTCAGCAGCAGGTTGACCCGTGCCAACAAAAGATTATCTCCCTGATACTCATAGCCGTAGGTAGACTGCACCGCATGGGTGGCATATTTGCGCCACTCGTCCTCTGTGGCGGCGTTCTCGCTTACCACACGCAGCTTGCGGTCCAGAATGCCAATGCGCCGGGCTACCGGGATCATCTCGCCGGTGGCGGCATCATACCGGGACGCCAGAAAGGGGGCTTCGCCGCAGGTCACCTCCAAGCGGCGGCTCTGCACATACTGCACCCATGCCGGGGTCTTGCCGCCGCAAGCCGGGAACTGCACCGGCGTTTCCACCGTCTGCCAGCTTTGGGGCAGCTCCACGGTGAACTGCCCAGCGGTCTGCTCTGCCCCCAGCCCACCGAACCAGTCGGCATCCAGTGCGTTGTTCATCTTGTTGCAGACCCATGCGGGGCTGAACACCTCACCTTTTTTGCGGGTGCGCTGCTGCTGGGTGTCGGTCTGCTTCATCATCCGGGGCAGCACCACCTCGTAGTGAGTCAGCCCAAGCTGCTGGGTGGTGATCTGGGATCTATCCGTCACCGGCTCGTACATTACCGTTTGCAGTTCCTCCGGCGGGTCGGTGGCCCAGATGATGTTTTTACCGGTGGATTTATCTTTTAGTAGCGTATCCAGCACCGCCTGCACTTCCGGTGCGTGAAAGTCGATCAGTTGTTCCAACGGGGATTCCCTCGCTTTGCCTTAGCGTTGCGGCGGAAGTAGTATTTTTGTACTAGTTCCGCCCTATACTAGCATTATAACTACTTATTTTTACTATATCAAGCACTTTAAATGCGGCTTTCGTCAAAAACCAGTAGAATTCTCTATACTAGTAGCATGAAAGGTGGTATTGATAATGCTTGGAGAGCGACTGGCAGAGATCCGAAAGAACTACCATGACACCCAAAAAAGCCTTGCGGACAAGCTGGGGCTTACCGTTTGGGCTGTCAGCGCTTGGGAGCAGGGACGCAATTCGCCGCCCAGCGATGTGCTGCTTGCCATCTGCAAGCTCTACGGCACCTCCGCCGACTACCTTCTGGGCTTGACCGACATCGACCCCTCCGACGAAGCCCGCAAGCAGCGCCAGCGCCTGACCGAAGAAGAACAGAACGAGATGCACCGCTACGAAGAATATTTGCTCTGGAAACGCAAAAAATAAGCCGCCCAGCGAGACCGTAAGGTCGCTGGGCGGCTGTTTTTTATTCAATCAAGCTCTAGCGCTTTTCTAAAGCTTTTTTGATTTTTCCCATAGGATTTTTCAAATCATGCCTAATATCCTCATCCGTACCAAATTCTTTTTCTGCTCGGTCAACATATGTGAAAAAGTTTGAGTGTCTGCTATTGTTTCCTCTATCAGAATAAGTCATATACAATTTTGTTTTATTGATATGTTTTCCCGTTTTTGTGTACTCACCAATTCTCGCAATTGCTTTTGCCTTTCGATGCATCCGATAATAATACTTGCTCGTTGTTTTTTTACGAAGAAAAATCTTTTTTCCATCAAACGTAAAGCCTAAAAAATTTATAAATCGTTTACTATCATCTGCCTCTGCGTCAATTTCTTTGCCGATATTCTCAACTTTTTCTCCTGTATAATGAAAGTACTGCGTTTTGCTTGGTTCAAGTATCAGTCTTGGTGCGTCAGCAATAAATCTTCTCACTTTTGAAAAAACATTTAGTGCCTCACTATCTGGACTATTGGGTAACACTACCATAAAGTCATCACTATATCTCATATAAAATCCGCAATAGGCCTTCACAAGCTCATTTATGTTTTTATCCACTTCGAGCATATAAAGATTAGCAAGCATTCCGCTAATTGGCGATCCTTGAGGAATACCATAGTGGTTAAGGTTCGGTTTTATTTGTGAACGATTTATATTATATTGTTCCTTTGTCAAAACTCTCGGCAGTCTATTAAGCGCACTTCTCCCGTTCCGCTTTTGCGATAATCCGTGAATTTTTAACAAATCACTCAATTCCCATTTACTATATGAGGTGATATTCTTGAACACATTATAATGATCTTTTGGCAACTTCTCGCACTTAAGCAGCGAACACCATTGCTTCTTCAGATACGCATGACAAAGATTATCAAAAAAGTGTGTAAAATCTCCAATCATCACATAGCAGTCTTTCGATTCTCGAATAAAGTCATATGCTGCTTTGGCAAATTGAATATTGCTTTTTCCCAAATTGGTACGATAAGCAACCGCAACTTCTGTTATTCCATCCTCGTCCGTTCTTTGATTGTACAGTTCATTTAATAGATGGCTATAATATTGATAAATGCATCGATCAACATGTGCTGCGTAACAAATGTCTCGTCGTTTCTCTACTTTTCCTTTTCCCTTTTTGAACTTATCCATATTCTTCTCATAATGAATAAATGGATAAAATCCATGTTTTGCAACTTTTTGAGGATTAGAAATATATTGTCTTACGTTTGCAATATTAGTCCGTGAATCAAAATGTGCGTAAGGTCGTATGCTCTTCTCTATTGTTTTTCTATCATTCAGCCAGCTATCCATCTTCCATTTGCTCCTAAAAATGCAATATCCATCGGCATGAGGAATAGCATCTCTTAGCCGATGGATATACGGGATTCGTAGCCACTCATTATTACTATACAGCAATTTTGTCCGAGCGTCTAGCTATTACATTTTTTGTGCAATACTCAATTATGATATAATCGAGATGGAGAGAATTGTCATGCTTTCAACGATTTGTCTACTCGCATTGAATGCCGATTCGGCAACAATCTGGTCAACTGTGCTGCAAGAAATTCTGGTGAATATTCTGTCAGACAGGTTGACAACAATCTCCTTCCCCCACACCTTTCGTGTAGGGCAATTTAATTATATCACTTTCTACGAAACAAACAAGACAATTCACAATAAATTAACATACCATTGTGCATAGTCCGACTTATTATACCATCTTACTGATATACTTTCTTAACCCCTCTTCCGTCCGGATGTTATACTTCTCATCCACCTTTTTGAAGTAGCTCTTCATCGCATCCAGCGAAATCTCCGCATGAGAAGTTTCGTCTGGCAGAAAGCCCTTCCGGGCATCCAGCCAAGGGGCTTCTTTGTGGGTGATGTTTTCCAGAACCTTTCCGCTGTACATACCAAAGGTATCCAGCACACGGTCTACCACCTCTTTGGCCTCCGGGGTAAGCGGCAGAGCGCTCTCCTTCAGCGGCACAAAGCGGTCATCGTCAATGGGGTTGTACTTAAAATCCCGGAACAGATTATAGACATTGCGATACACCGGGCCATGCACCCACGCTTCACAGGGGGCATCAAACAGCGGTTTGTCGTAAATCGCTGCATAGTTGCCCTGAATATAATACAGCAGCTTTTGCAGGGTCAGTGGTGTCACCTCATGCAGCGCCGAGAAGATATAGGCGATCACCGCCAGCAGTTCCACCGGGACAGCCACATAGAGGTTTTCCAGTTGCGTTGCAGCCGTATAGGCCTTTTTGTAGGCGGTCTCTCCGATCTTTTCACGGTTTTGGTCCAGCAATTCCTTCATATAGGAAGCCGATGCCAATGCGTGCAGCATGATATCCGAGTACTCTTTGGACGGCACCTGTCCGGCAAGGTAGCGGGTGATGGTCACTTCCCCAAAGCCCAGTGCCAGCGACAACGGTGCTTTGCCGATATTGTAGAGCTTCATCAGGCGTTCGATGTCCTCCACCGTGATGATTTCCTCCGCTTTGCGGTACTGCTCATCCATTTCCTTTATGTTGTAGTCCATTAATCCAGGAAAACCAATTTCACGTCCACACTCAGAGCAAACAAATGTGGTAATCTCAAAAGTATAGCTTTTATCTCGGACGCTCTGATTGATTTTCACTTTTCGCGGCATGCAGGCTGTTTCTCTATGGCAATTTATGCAAAACGCACTTCTCCTTTCCATGTGTGATACCTCCTTAATTTCGCTCATTTTGTTATTCTTCCTTTGAATTATATAATACAAGAAAAACCACATCATGTATTTCTACACGATATGATTTTTCCTATAACCCCCTTTGTTGCTTGCTATACCCATAATCAGTGAAAATACTTCTTCACTGGATGTTTTGCTTCATGAAAGGATATTACAATTACATAGTTATCGATTTCTTTATTAAATTTTATATATAGCTCAATTTCTTTTTCTTGTATCTCGCTCAATCAGGTTAACATTTTTTCCAAAAACGTAAAGTATTTCATTTGCAAAACGCTTTTTTCTATTTTTTACTGCTTCCGAAAAGTCCAACGGTGTAAGACTGTAAATTATCTTCTTAATTTCTTCTTCAGGAAGCATATATTGCCATGAGAGCTTAAGGTTTTCCTCTCGATTCTCATTTCGTTCTATCTCATACCTATCTTCTCGTACCGCTTGTCTCACAATAGACAAATACTCTTCAATATCCGCAATGCTCAAATTCATTAACGTCACTCCTCACTAGAGCATGATAGAAATATTCTTGTTTACTATCATTATATTAAGATGATGGCATTTTGTCAATATCCAATCATCATTTTTTCAAATAAGAATCTCAGGCAATCAATATTATGCAATTATGCAGAAACCATCAGCATGTTTCCCCTTTTTTCAAAACTCCCGGACGCAAAAAATCGGCACCCGCTTTTCAGCAAGTGCCGATTTTGTTACCCTATAGTGCGCTTTGATTTTTGGCGTAAGTGGCGTAAGTTTGGCGTAAATCCGCTTTTGCGCGCTCCAAAAATCAAGGATTCATGCGGTTTTTAGGCTGTTATTAGTACATGCCGCCCATACCGCCCATATCACCGGCAGGTGCAGCAGGGGCCGGGGGTTCCGGCAGATCTGCCACCAGGCTCTCGGTGGTGAGCACCATCTCAGCAACGGATGCTGCGTTCTCCAGTGCGGAGCGGGTGACCTTGGTCGGATCGACGATACCGGCGGCGATCATGTCATCCACATAGACCTCGTTCTGCGCGTCGAAGCCATAGTTGGGCTTGTTGGCAGAAATGATCTTGTCGATGATGACGCTGCCCTCCAGGCCGGCGTTCTTTGCGATCTGGCGCAGAGGAGCCTCCAGAGCCTTCAGCACGATCTTGGCACCGGTGCGCTCGTCGCCTTCCAGGCTGTCGCACAGCTCACGCACAGCGGGGATGGCGTTGATGGGAGCGGTACCGCCGCCGGCCACGACGCCTTCCTGCACGGCAGCCTTGGTTGCATTCAGGGCATCCTCGATGCGCAGCTTCTTGTCCTTCATCTCAACTTCGGTAGCAGCACCGACCTTGATGACGGCCACACCGCCGGCCAGCTTGGCCAGACGCTCCTGCAGTTTCTCGCGGTCGAAGTCGCTGGTAGCGGCCTCGATCTGGCTGCGGATCTGTGCAATGCGGGCTGCAATGGCATCCTTGTCGCCTGCACCGCCCACAATGGTGGTGTTCTCCTTGGTGACCTTGACCTGACGGGCATGGCCCAGCATCTGGACGGTAGCATCCTTCAGCTCGTAGCCCAGATCAGAGGACACCACAGTGCCGCCGGTCAGGATGGCGATATCCTGCAGCATCTCCTTGCGGCGGTCGCCGAAGCCGGGAGCCTTGACAGCCACCACATTCAGGGTGCCACGCAGACGGTTGACGATCAGGGTGGACAGAGCCTCGCCCTCGATGTCCTCAGCCACAATCAGCAGCTTCATGCCGTTCTGCATCACCTGCTCCAGCAGGGGGACCAGATCCTGGATGACGCTGATCTTCTTATCGGTGATCAGGATGGCGGCGTTGTCCAGAGCAGCCTCCATCTTGTCGGTATCGGTGACCATATACGGGGTCAGGTAACCGCGGTCGAACTGCATGCCTTCCACGATCTCGTTGTAGGTCTCAGCGGTGGTCTTGTTCTCCTCAATGGTGATGACGCCATCGGAGGTGACCTTTTCCATAGCCTCGGCGATCAGACGGCCGATCTCCGGGTCGCCGGCAGAAATGGTGCCGACGCGGGCGATATCGTTGCTGTCCTTCACCTTCTGGCTGTGAGCCTTGATGGTCTCAACAGCCTTGGCAACGGCCTTGCTCATGCCGCGGCGGATATCCATGGGGTTGGCACCGGCGGTGACATTCTTCATGCCCTCGGTGACCATGGCCTGTGCCAGCACGGTTGCGGTGGTGGTGCCGTCGCCTGCGGCGTCGTTGGTCTTAGTGGCCACTTCACGCACCAGCTGTGCACCCATGTTCTCGAACTCGTCCTTCAGCTCGATCTCCTTGGCAATGGTCACGCCATCGTTGGTGATGACAGGGGCACCAAACTTTTTGCCCAGCACCACATTGCGGCCCTTGGGGCCCAGGGTGATCTTGACGGTATTTGCCAGGGTATCAATACCGGCACACAGTGCCTTGCGGGCGTCCTCGCCCTGCTTGATCTGCTTTGCCATAATCTATCGCTCCTTTTAAAGCTGCATTTTTCCAGAAATAGGGGGAACCGCTCAGTCTTCCACGACGGCCAGGATGTCGCTCTGGCGCACGATGGTGCACTCCTCGCCATCCACTTTGACCTCGGTGCCGGAATACTTGCTGGTGAGCACCTTGTCGCCGACCTTGACGGTCATTTTGACTTCCTTGCCATCCACAACGCCGCCGGGGCCCACTGCGATGACCTGCGCCACCTGGGGCTTCTCCTTGGCACTGCCGGTCAGGATCAGACCGCCCTTGGTGGTCTCCTCAACCTCAACAGCCTTAATGACAACACGGTCTGCAAGAGGAATGATCTTCATAGTTCTTGCCCTCCTATAGAAAATATAATTTAAAACTTTGCTGCACCCGACAGGGTTCGTGTTCACCGCGCCGGGCTGTTTAGCACTCCTTTTCTCTGAGTGCTAAGTGTATTGTACTCATCTTGCTGGTAAAAATCAAGACTTTTTTTGCAATTCTTTGTTAAGAAATTATGACAGTTCAAAAAACAGACCGGACAACGCAAAAAGAAAGAGCTCTGCCTTCCCGGCAAAGCTCTCGTTTTTGCGATCATTCAGCACTTGCGGCGGTTTTCTGCTCCACGAATCTGTGGTAAGCAGCCTTTGGCAGCCAGACCCGTCCGGCCAGCGGCTGCACCTCCACGCGCACCTGCTCGCAGGGGGCACATTCGCCGTCCGCTGTGGCAATGATGGGCCCGCGTCCATCGGCGGCGCGCAGGGTCACAGCCTTGGCCCGGCGGTAGATAAAATAGGGCTTTGCCGCTTCCACCAGCTGCCCGTTCTGGAAATGGCGGCCGTTCTTGTACATGCTCAGCAGCTTTGCGATGGTCAAGCGCCCCACCTTGCGCACGATGAACACATCCAGCCAGCCATCATCCGGCTGCGCCTCCGGCCCGGCGCAGAAACCGCCGCCGTAGGTGCGGCCGTTGCAGATGGCACACATCAGACAGTCCACCGCAAAGGTCTCACCGTCGATGGTGTACTCCACCCGGCGGCCGATGTGCCCGCACAGCTGCTCCACAATGGACAGCAGATAGGACACCTCCCCGCCGCACAGCGGGATGCGCCGGAATTTGGGGATGCCGTAGGCCACCTGCGCGTCCAACCCGGCAGCACAGATGGTGGCCGACAAGCCGAGGTTGGTCTGCATCAGGTCGATGGGCACCGCCCCGCCCGCCAGCTGGGCATCCAGGTCCAGAAACTCCTCCCGCGTCCCAAAGGTGCGCAGGAAGTCATTGCCGCTGCCATAGGGCAGGCAGCCCACGGCGGTGCCTGCAAAGCCATAGGCCCCGGTGAGGGCCTCGTTGAAGGTGCCGTCGCCGCCTGCCGTGAAAATGCGCAGCGGCTCCCCTGCCTGCTGTGCCCCGGCTGCGGCAGCGCGGGCCAGCTCCCGCGCATGTCCGGCGTGGGTGGTGATGCGGATGGTATATTCCTCCGGGGCAAGGCCTGCCCGGGCAGCTGCAGCGTTGATCTGCTGCGGCAGCTGCTGGGTGCAGTCGGTCTTGCCAGCGGTGGGGTTCAAAAGAAACAAGGTGTGCATGTGGTGCCTCCTGCGATTCTGTTGCTTCTATGATAACAGAAATTCTGCAGGATGCAAGGCATTTTGGTCATTCCCTGCCCGGTATCAAAGGGTCGCCGTCTCGTCCTGCCGGAGGACGATGGTGCCCTCTGCCGTACAGTCCGCAGTCCAGTGCTGCCCGGTGCAGGCAGTCCCGGCAGCGATCTGATCGGCCAGCGCCTGTTCCACCGCTCGGTCCACCTGTCGGCGCAATTCCCGCGCTCCATAGGCCGAGCGGGCACGGGCCGCCAGCACGGCCCCCACCTGCGGGGTGTGCCGGAGCTGATAGCCGCTGCGCGCCGCCCGGACTTCCAGCCTGCAGAGCATTTTTTCCGCGATGGCAGACATGCTCTCGTCGCTGAGCGGACGGAACACGATGAGCTCATCCAACCGCCCCACCAGCTCCGGACGGAACCACTTTTTGGCTTCCTCCACGGCCTGCGCCGCCTGCTTTTCAAACACGGCCTCCGACCCGGCCGCAAAGCCCAGCGGCGCGGACTGCCCGGCCAGAAAGCGCGCTCCCAAGTTGGAGGTGATGAGCACGATGGTGTTGCGGAAGTCCGCCTTGCGGCCCATGGCGTCGGTGAGCTGACCGTCCTCCAGGATCTGCAGCAGAATGTTCTGAATGTCCGGGTGTGCCTTTTCGATCTCGTCAAACAATACCACACTGTAGGGGCGGCGGCGCACGGCCTCGGTGAGCTGGCCGCCTTCGTCATGACCCAGATAGCCCGGAGGTGCCCCCAGCAGGCGGGCAGTGGTGTGCTGTTCCTGATACTCCGACATATCGAACTTGAGCAGGGCCTTCTCGCTGCCAAACCAGCTCACGGCAAGTGCACGGGCCAGTGCTGTCTTGCCTACCCCGGTGGGGCCGAGGAAGAGCATGGCCCCGATGGGCCGACCCGGCTCTCCCAGCCCGGTGCGGCTGCGCCGGATGGCCCCCGCCACCGCTGCTGCAGCCCGCTGCTGGCCCACGATTTCTTCATTGAGACGGGCTTCCAGTTTTTCAAGCCGCTCCCGCTCCTGTTCACTCACCTGTTCGGCAGGCACCCCGCTGGCCTGTGCTACCACCCGGGCAATGTCCTCCTGGGTGAGCACCGGCTGGGGCTTCTGCTCCTGCTCGGCCCGGATGCGGGCCGCCGCACAGGCTTCGTCCACCAGATCAATGGCCTTGTCCGGTAGGCAGCGCCCCGGCAGATACCGTACCGACAGCTCCACCGCCGCCTGCAGGGTCTGCGGCGGCAGGGTGACATGGTGGTAGCGCTCATAGCGCGGGGCCAGCCCGTTGAGGATGTCCACCGCCTGCGCAGGTGTAGGCTCCTCCACCTGCACCCGGCCAAAGCGGCGCTCCAGCGCGGCATCCTTCTGGATGTGTGTGCGGAATTCCTGATTGGTGGTGGCACCGATGAGCTGGATCTCGCCGCGGGCCAGCACCGGCTTGAGGATGCTGGCCGCGTCAATGGCACCCTCCGCCGCACCAGCCCCCACGATGGTGTGGAATTCGTCCACAAAGAGGATGGCGGTGCCATCCCGCACCAGCTCCTCCAGCAGGTTCTTGAAGCGCTCTTCAAAATCGCCCCGGTACTTGGTGCCCGCTACCAGGCTGGCCATATCCAGCGCCAGCAGCCGCCTGCCCTGCAAGGCACGGGGCACCTGCCCCTTTGCGATGCGCTGGGCCAGCCCCTCGGCCAACGCAGTCTTGCCCACACCCGGCTCCCCCACCAGACAGGGGTTGTTCTTCTGGCGGCGGCACAGGATCTCCACCATGCGGTCCAGCTCGGCATCCCGGCAGAACACCGGGTCCAGTTCTCCGTCCAGCGCGCGGCGGGTCAGGTCGCGGCAATATTTATCGCTGGCACGGCCCGCCCGCGGCATGCTGGCCGACACCCGCGGCTGAGCGGGAAAGACAAACTGCCCGGACAACTGGCGGCACTCCCGCACGGCCTCCGTGAGGGGCACTCCCATGGAAGCCAGCAGCAGCCCCGCCGTGCAGCCATCATCCTCCAGCATGGCACAAAGCAGGTGTTCCGGCTCCGCCCGTGAGACATGGGCGTTCTGCGCCCCGATGAGGGCGTAATCCATGGTGCGGCGCAGGTCCGGTGCCATGGCGTGCCGATCCAGATGCTGCGCCGGGCCGCGACGGTTCTCGGCCAGCTGACGGCGCACAGCCTGCTCTGAGATATGTCGGCTGCTCAGGAATCGCGCCGCAGCCCCCTGCTCCTGCTGCAGCATGGCAAGCAGCAGATGCCCGGTGTCTGCCTGACTGCAGCCAAAACTGCCGGCCAGCTCTACTGCTTGCTGCAGCAGCTGCTCCGCCTCCCGCGAGAACCCTCTGTATCCACCAAAGCCCAGTTTTTCCCAAATGCTCATCTGCGTGCTCCTTGCTGTTCTGTCAAATCATATCGCAGTAGCAGTATAGCCCAGATGCACCGAAAAAAAACAGTGGTTTGTGTCGGGCCTGCCGGGTGCGGCGCGCAAAAAAGGAGGACGGCTCCGAAGAACCGCCCTCCAACAATTCAGGCTATTGTACTATTCGCAAAGGGATGTACGGATCACTCAGCAGCCTTGGCTGCTTCGATCTGCTTGATCAGCTCAGGAACGACCTTGAACAGGTCGCCCACGATGCCGTAATCGGCCACGCCGAAGATGGGTGCGCTCTCGTTCTTGTTGACGGCGATGATGCACTCAGAATCCTGCATGCCGGCGGTGTGCTGAATGGCACCGGAAATGCCCAGAGCCACATAGATCTTGGGGTGCACGGTCTTGCCGGTCTGGCCAACCTGGTGGTCAGCGCTCATCCAGCCTGCGTCGGTCACGGCACGGGAAGCGCCCACGACGCCGCCGCCCAGAGCGGCAGCCAGCTGCTCAGCCAGCTCGATGCCCTTGTTGACATCCTTGCTGATGCCACGGCCCACAGAGACGATGACGTCAGCACCGATCAGATCGACCAGCTTCTCAGCGGCCTTCTCGACGCTCAGGACCTCGGTCTTGATGTCATCAGCGGTCAGGCTGAAAGCGGGCTTCACGATCTGGCAGGCATCGGCCTTGGCCTGATCGAAGGGAGCCTTCTTCATGACGCCGGGACGGACGGTAGACATCTGAGGACGGAAACGAGGGCAGATGATGGTAGCCATCAGATGGCCGCCAAAAGCAGGACGGGTCATCTTCAGGTTGCGGTCCTCGTAATCGAACTTCTGCTTGGACAGGTCGATGGTGGAGCTCTCCTTCAGGAACTCGACATACTTTGCAGTGTCGATGTCCAGATGGGTAGCATCAGCGGTCAGACCGGTGTGCAGACGAGCTGCGCAGCGGGGGCCAAGGTCGCGGCCGATGTTGGTAGCACCGATCAGCAGGACCTCAGGCTTGTACTCGTTGACCATGTCGCAGACGACCTTGGCGTATGCGTCAGTGGTGTAATCCTTCAGCAGCGGGCTGTCGCAGACCATGACCTTATCAGCGCCATAGCCGCCCAGCTCTTTAGCAATGCCTTCGACGTTGTCGCCCAGCAGCAGGCCGGTGACTTCGCAGCCCAGCTCATCAGCCAGCTTGCGGGCCTCGCTGACCAGCTCAAAATCAGTGGACATCAGTGCGCCCTGGCGCTGCTCGCAGAAGACCCAGACGCCCTTGTATTCGTTAAAATCA
>ERZ838839.2317-NODE-2317-length-14979-cov-11.000268_pt1 | contig 14979 bp, 11 predicted proteins | sample MGYA00519909_ERZ838839 | MGnify/ENA primary metagenome ERZ838839 (study PRJEB31850, sample SAMEA3708843) | human gut metagenome | biome: human gut; feature: human-associated habitat; material: faeces | place: China | collected 2014 ... | reverse complement strand
ACAATTATCGCCTTGTAGACACATCCCCCACGCCGCACGGCAATTGTCCATTGTCAATTGTCCATTGTCAATTGTGTTATGTCGCCCCTACATTCACCGCCTGATGGGTTCATACCTACGACGAAAGGCAATTGTCCATTGTCAATTGTCCATTGTCAATTGAAGCGTGGCTGGACCGTTTTCTGCATCTTTTCGAAGAAAATGTGCAGCATTCCTTTCTTTTCCCAAAAACAATACCTATCTTTGGACATCCAACAGTAATCTAAGGAGAGTTGAACCATGGAATTCATCCAAATTATCGTCATCTTCGCCATCATAGGCTTTGCGGTCGTACGTAACGTCCGCAAGGAGCTTGCCAAGGAACGGCGGCGCAATCCTGCCAAGCCGGTGGCGCAACCGGAGGTCCCCGTGCCCCGGCACGAAGAGGAGCGATGGGAGGCGGACGAGGCACCACCCGTCAGCCGTCCGCGGGTGAAGACCGGGAAGAAAAGCCCGCCACCACCCCTGATACAACCTGCCCAAGCGGAAGCCGCGGCATCAGGTCCGCCACACGGACGCAGGCAGGTCCCACACCCGCAGAAGCGGACGCCGGGCAACGACATACGGCTCGGCTCACCCGAAGAAGCCAGGCGGGCGTTCATCTACTCGGAGATTTTTAATCGGAAATATTAATCTTATATATAAAGGTATAAGAGGGGACTAAGGGGATGAATCGACAAGCAGACTGTGAAACCCAAGCAAGCATCTATCATCAACCCTGTTTTCTTGCCGGCTCGTCCCCCACGCCTTTCCGCCCGCCCCGGACGACGGACATGCGTCCCCACCACTTTCCCCGCGGTACGCTCCCAACGGAGCACCGACCCCTTCCCGAGAGAGAGACTTCCCCCAGACATTTCGACTGACAAACTGTAAATCATAACCAACCAAAAAACACCTTTGACGCGTATGGGATACCACATCATCTCGGCAGCTGAGGCTGCCGCCCTTGTCAAAGACGGAGACACCATCGGACTGAGCGGGTTCACACCTGCCGGTACGCCGAAAGCCGTCACCCCCGAGATTGCAAAAATCGCCGAAGCGGAACACGCTGCCGGGCGTCCGTTTAAAATCAATATCCTCACCGGCGCCTCCACGGGCGACTCGTGCGACGGCGTGCTCTCGCGTGCTAAGGCGATACGCTTCCGCGCCCCCTACACGACGAACCCCGACTTCCGCAAGGCGGTGAACAACGGCGAAATAGCCTACAACGACCTCCATCTCTCGCAGATGGCGCAACGCGTACGCTACAACTTCCTGGGACATGTCGACACCGCCATCATCGAGGCGTGCGACGTGACACCTGACGGGAAAATCTATCTCACCGCCGCCGTCGGCATCGCACCCACCGTGGCGCGCCTCGCCGACCGCATCATCGTCGAACTGAATGCCGCACACAGCAAGAACATGATCGGCATGCACGACGTCTATGAGCCGCAAGACCCGCCACGCCGCCGCGCCATCGAGATTTACAAGCCGAGCGACCGCATCGGTGTGCCCTACGTGCAGGTGGACCCGGCGAAAATCGTGGGCATCGTCGAGGTGAACAAGCCGGACGAGGCACGTGCCTTCACTGCCCCCGACCCGGTGACCGACCGCATCGGACAGAACGTGGCCGACTTCCTGGCTGCCGACATGCGTGCCGGACGCATCCCCGACACCTTCCTGCCGTTGCAGAGCGGTGTGGGGAACATTGCCAACGCCGTCCTCGGCGCGCTGGGACGGAATCCCGACATCCCCGCTTTCCAAATGTACACCGAGGTGTTGCAGGACTCCGTCGTCGGGCTTATCAAGCAGGGACGCGTGAAGTTCGGCAGTACGTGCTCGCTCAGCGTCACCAACGAGTGCCTGAACGACATCTATGGGAACATCGACTTCTTCCGTGACAAGCTGGTGCTCCGCCCCTCGGAAATCTCCAACAACCCGGAGGTCGTGCGCCGTCTGGGTCTGATCACCATCAACACCGCGCTGGAGGTGGACCTCTACGGCAACGTCAACTCGACGCATGTCTGCGGAACGAAGATGATGAACGGCATCGGCGGTTCGGGCGACTTCACCCGCAGCGCCTACCTGAGCATCTTTACCTGCCCGTCGGTGGCAAAGGAAGGCAAGATAAGCGCCATTGTCCCGATGGTTTCCCACCACGACCACAGCGAGCACTCCGTGAGCATCATCGTGACCGAGCAGGGTGTGGCGGATCTGCGCGGCAAGAGTCCGATGGAGCGTGCAGAGCTCATCATCGAGCACTGTGCCCACCCGTCATACCGTGAGATGCTGTGGGACTATGTGAAAGGCAGTGCGAAGGGTCACACGCGCCACAGCCTGAGCGCAGCCTTCGCCATGCACGACACCTTCCTCCGCACAGGAGACATGCGCCTGACGAAGTGGGAAGAGTATCTCAAGTAAGGACCTAAACCTTCCAGCCCCCGCACGCATCCCCCGGCGGACTTTCCTCCGGACGGACGGCTGAAGGGACTGATACATCATACACCAAAACATTTTAATGAAGAGGAGACAGCTTCATGGTTCGTCCATGCTGTCTCCTCTGTCTGTATATACCCCTTTCGTCCGGTTGTACGGACGGAACCGGTTCCCTTCGGCGTGTGTATGCACCCATCAGGCGACAATTGATAATTGACAATTGACAATGGACAATTGACAATTGCCTTTCGGCGTGTGTATGCACCCATCAGGCGATAATTGATAATTTTCAATTGTCAATTGTCAATTGCCCAACAGGCCTTGCAGAGCCTCTGCCGCTTCGGGTTGAGAGGGACGCGGGGCGTAGGCGTCGGCGATGTTGAAGTCGCGGTCGATGAGCACGAAGCGCGGGATGTAGTGGATGCTCCAGCCCGTGCGGAGCGCCTCGTCGGTGCTGTTGTACTGCGGCAGCTGTTTGTCATGTGCCTTCAGGTAGGACAGCCACGCCTCCCTTCCGGTGTCGGTCGAGATGGGGATGAACACCACGTCGGCATCCTTGAACCGGGTGGCGAGCTTCTCGAAGTGGGGCGACTCCTGGATGCACGGTCCGCACCACGTCGCCCAGAAGTCCAGGTAGAGCACCTTTCCGCGGAAGTCGGACAGGCGGTGTGCCTTGCCCTCGGTGTCGGTGAAGGAGAAGTCGATGGCGGGTTGCCCCTTCAGCAGACGCGCTGCCTGGTCGAGCTTGGCGCGCAGCTCGTCGGCGAAGTCCGTGTGGGTGAGGCTGTCGGCAAAGGCTCGTGCTGCCTGCAACTGCGCCTCGTCGACCCGGTGCCGCAGCCGGTTCACCTGTCCGGCGGCGGCATAGAGCTCCCGGGCACGGGGGCTGAGCGTCACCTCGCCGGCGATGGCTTCAAGGGCGGGAGTGTAGGGCGTAGCGAGGCTGCCGAGGACATCGCGGACGACTGCCACGTCGAGCAGTTCGTCGTCAGTCAGCGTGCGGAGCAGCGGGACGAGGTCGGGCTTGAGCGCGGTGTAGAAGGAGTCCAGGCTCTCCGGCGTCATCTCCAGGTAGCCGCGCATGGCGGCATAGGACGGATAGGACAGGAAGCTGTTGGCGACGTCGGCTGTGATGCGTGCCCCTTCGAGCCGCTTGAAGGCGTCGGTGGCTCCCGTCAGTGTGTCGGCTGGCAGGCGGACGTCAGGAGGGCGGCTGCCGCGAGTGTGTGGATGAGGTGTTTCATACGTAGGTCTTTGGTGGTTGAGTCTTGTGATGGATGCGTCCGGAGGGCATGCAGGGCAGGTGTGTCGCGTGTGCCCCGGCATGTCCCCGCGGACAGTGGTCAGATGAACGCGATGTCGGTGATGGGACCGAAGCCCGTGTGTACCTGCGTCGAGGGGTAGGTGTGGTCGCTGTCCACATTGCCCGCCGTGTTGAGCTGCAGGACGATGAGCTGGCCCTGTCCGTCGCCGGTGTTGACAGCCACGCCGAGGGTACGGCTGAAGGGGTGTCCGTAGGTGTCCGCTCCGTTGGTGTCGGCGTCGTTCTGGAACACGGAGTTGTGCGCCATCAGCAGGGCGGAGATTTCAGCCGACGCGTCCTCGTGCTGGTAGATGACCGTGCTGTTGCCCGATGTGAAGTCGAGCCGGTAGACCTTGTTGCCCACGGCGTAGAAGAGCAGGTTGCTGTACGTCGGTCCCGATGCCATGGGTGTCTGGCGGTCCACGCCTTCGGGGGTGGGGAAGTCATAGCGTCCGGAGACGGTCGCCACGTCAGAGTGCGTCAGCGAGTAGTAGCGCATGACGTAGATGTGCGACTGCCCGTCGGGCGACACGGTCCATGCGTAGGTGGAGTACTTCTGCCAGGGGGCGATGCCGCTGACCTCGTAGTGGTATCCGCCGACGAACTTGAGAATCTCCTCCTGCGGGTCGATGGCGTTCGGGTCTGCCACGTCCAGTCCGCTGCGGTAGGTTATGGGCACGATTTCCCCGCCATACATGTCCGCGCTGGGCGCATAGCCCGACCACGAGTCTCCCGTCTGGAGGTTGCAGTGGACGAAGCGGTGCCCGAGCTTGTCGAAGGCGATGGCGGTGTGCGGTCCGCCTGCCACCTGCTCGATGTAGTAGTCCCCCGAGAGGCTGACGGAGGGCAGCATCTCGAACATGACGGGCGAGGTGTTGTTGGCACGGAACACGTGTCCGTTGCTGCACATGGTCATGCCGTTCTGCGAGGCGGAGCACTGCATGCGGTCGAAGTCGACCAGTCCCAGCAGGTGTTCAGGCAGGAGGCTGTTCCAGTCCGCCATGAGGCTGAGCCCGTCGACCTGGTTGAGCAACCCCGACTCCGCCAGGTCGGTCGTCTGGACGTAGAGCTGCGAGGGCGCTTCGTAGAGCCAGGTGTACTTCTGTGTGTTGTACTGGCGCGAGTAGAGACGGACGGGCCGTCCGGTGAAGGAGGCTCCGCTCTCCTGTGTGTAGGCGTCCGGGGTGATGAAGATTTCCCCGTTGGCATACTCGACCGAGCCCAGTTCGGCGTGTCCGCCGGTCTCGTGGAGTACGATCCAGGAGTCGGTGAAGGGCTTGAAGATGACCAGTTCCGTCGGTCGCATGACGGTGATGCCCCGCCGGTGGTCCTTCACGTAGAGACGGAAGTAGTAGTTGTAGCTGAAGTCCTCCGACTCGGGGTCGATGGTCACGGTGAGCGCCTCCTCGCGGGAGATGGTGTCCTGCGGGAGCGACATGGGTGCGGAGCCTTGCGTCCAGGCGTATTCGAGGTACGACTTGTCGCCGTCGGGCGTGGTGATGTCGGGCGTGATGGTGTAGGTGAACGCCTCCTTGTCCATGCGGACGTTGAAAGCCTCGTCGAGGCTGACGCTGATGTCTTCGAGCGTGTCGTCGTAGGTGTAGTTGCCTTCGTCTTCATAGCATCCCGCGCAGAGGGTCGCGGCGGCGATGCAGAGTGCATATCTGATGGTCTTCATAGGCGTTAGTTGTTAGGGAATGATACCGGTGTGCCGTCGGCTTCGGCGAGGGGTGTGTCGTGTGTGCTGTTCCACTCGTCGAGGGCGGAGGTGAGGATGCTCATGTAACGTCCGAAGCCGTAGGACGGCATCATCTGTGTGAGGTTGTAGATGGTCTTGACGTTGTCGGCGCTGTAGCCTGCCTCGCCCATGGCGACGAGGATGAAGCGCGCCTTGACGGGTCCGAACGTGCCCAGTGTGGCGGCGTAGTAGCTGTTCCACTCGTCTGCGTTATCGACGTACATGGACTCCCAGTCCGTCTCGTCGGTGAGGATGAGGGTGTACTGCTGACGTTCCTTCGTGCCGGGCACGACGTCGGAGTTCTCATAGTCGAAGGTGAGGATGGCGCGGTACTCGGTGTCCGCTACTTCGGGCTTGCGGATGCCCAAGGTGAGGGTGCGCCGGTATTCGCCCGCGGCGATGGCGGAGTCTCCGGGCAGGACGACGTCGGCGAGGGGGTATCCCTCAGCCTCGACGACCCGCAGACGTACGTTGACCGGGTGGTCGGGGATGATGCCTTCGAGCTGCACGCAGACCTTCGTCGTGGTGTCGGTGAATGCCATCCCCTTGGCGGCATAGTAGTTGTAGAAGTTGACCTTCGTGGTCAGGTTCTGGTAGTTGTCTACCGGTTGTCCGTAGCTGTCCCAGGCGAGGAAGTTGATGCCCAGGGCGTCGCTGTAGGGCGCGATTTCCTCCTCGTTGCAGGCGGGCAGGAGCCCCGTCAGGCAGAGGAGCAGGATATATGTGAGCTTCTTCATAATCATTAGCGTATGGTGGTTAGTAGATGTTGCCCAGGGCTATCTCGTCGTCGGGCAGCGGGAAACGGTAGTGCCCCTCGGTCATGTTGGCAATGGGGCAGCCGAGGAAGGTGGTGTAGCCCAGCCGCTTGTAGAAGAACCAGAGCTGTCCCTCGGCATAGAACTCCTTGCGGTACTCCTTCTCGATGGCCTGCATGCGCTCGGTGTCGTTGCGGAAGGTCTCCAGGGCATCAACGCCGCGCATGGTGCGCACGGTGGAGATGAGGCTGGTCGCCTCGCTGAGGTCGTCCGTGCACTCGGCAAGGATATAGTACATCTCCGGCAGGCGGATGAGGGGGATGTTGTTCTCCAGGGCAAAGGAGAAGAGCTGGTTCTGACTGTACTTCAGTGTGTAGGCGCCGTTGGCGTTGATGCTGAAGCCCATGCCCTCTTTCATGCGCATGTCGTTCTGTCCGTCGGTCTCGACGTCGAAGATGTCGTACAGGAAATTGACGTCAGTGATGATGTAGTAGTTCCACATGGTGATGGCGAACTCGCTCTCGATGCGGTCGGCAAAGGTGTTGGAGTCCATGTTGATGGCGAACATCAGCTCGGTGGAGCATATCCTGTCCTGTGTGTTATCGGAGATCAGGGTGAACATGTCCCCTCCCCCGGGCTTCTGCGCGTCGATGACCTCCCGTGCGTAGCGGGCGGCATTGGTCTTGTCGCCTTTCCACAGGTAGGCGCGGGCGAGCTCTCCCTTGACGGCATACTTGTTCATGCGGTTGAAGCGGTAGTTGAGGAAGGGGTCGATGCTGGTGTCTTCGCTGTGTGTGGGGAAGGAGATGTTCATCGGGTCGTTCTCCAGCAGGGCTTCCGCCTCATGCAGGCAGTCGATGATGCTGTCGATGACCTCCGTTGCCGGCAACAGCTTGGCGACGTTGCGGTCGAACTGTGTGCGGTAGGGGAGCGAGGGCGACGAGGCGTTGTCGCGGTAGATGGGCCCGTACATGCGCAGCAGGTCGAAGTAGATGAATGAGCGCAGTCCGAGCGCTTCGCCCTTGATGAGGTCGTGATAGCCGTCGGTGACGATGACGTCGCCCCTGCTCTCAATGTTCGCCAGCAGGTTGTTGATGTTGGCGATGGTGTTGTAGCCCTCCGTCCAGAAGTCGTTGATGTAGGTCTCCGTACGCGTCGACGGGTAGGTGTACCACGTGTCCTGGTAGTAGTCCGCCAGTTCGTTACCGTCCGAGAGATAGTTCTGTGCGAGTTGCGAGAGGAAGCCGTAGGTCAGTTCCCGTCCGTAGAGTTGTGTCTCGCTCATCTTGATGTAGATTCCCGTGAGGGCTTCCTTGAAACCCTGTTCGTTCTTGAAGAGGTCCTCTTCCTCCACGTTCGTCTTTGGCTTGACGTCCAGCCAGTCGCTGCATGAGGTGCAGAGCGCCAGCAGGCAGGCTGCGAGGTAGTATAGTTTTCTCATTGTTTGCACGTTGTGTTAGAAGGTTAAGTTGAGTGACATGGATATTTGGCGCGACATCGGGTACTCGATGCCCCGCTCCTGCCGGATGGTCGACCAGTGGAAGAGGTCCTCCATGTAGAGTCCCACGCTGGCACTGCTCAAGCCGAGTCGCTTAATCCACGGAGTGTAGCGCTGCTCGAAGCGGTACTGTATGTTGATGGTGTTGAGCACCAGTTCGTTCTGGTCCATGAGGAAGCGGGTGCTTGCCTTCGTCTGCGAGCCGTTGACGTCCTGTGTCACTGCCTTGAAGACGGCAAGATCGCCCACATTCTGCCAGCGGTCGGTGTAGGCGCGGCGGTCGACATTGTAGCGCAGGTCGGCGTTCTCCACCTTGTCCACGAGGGTCTTGTTGTAGTACTGTCCGCCGTAGCGGTACTGTGCGGCGACGTTCACGCTGAGCCCCTTCCAGTTGAAGTTGAGGCTCATGGTGCCCTGCAGGTCCGGTTCGGGGTCACCCACGGGGACCTGGTCGGCTGCGTTCCACTCGCTGGTGCGCTCACCGTCGCGTGTCAGGAAGATTTCGCGTCCGGTAATCGGGTCTATGCCCAGAGAGCGGACCGCCCAGATCATGGACTGCGAGTAGCCCTCCTCGTAGCGCGGCAGGGGGCGTGACAGCTTGTTGGGGTTGTCGGGGTCCTCCTGCATCTGCTCCTCGTTGCGGGCACGGAGGGCATTGGAAATCTTCTTGATGGTGTTCTTGTTGTGGCTTCCGTTGACCACGAAGCTCAGGTTCATCTGCTGCGCCACGTTGTAGTAGGGCATCCAGCGCAGGGTAAACTCGTAACCTTCGTTCGAGATGTTGCCCACGTTGTCCTTGATGGTGTTGAAGCCGATGGAGGGCGCGAGCGAATAGTCGAGCACGGTGTTCTCCGTCAGCTTGTAGTAGTACTCGAAGCGTCCGCTCAGCCGGTTGTTGAAGAGGGTGAAGTCCAGCCCCACGTTCCACGAATCGGTCGTCTGCCACTTCAGGTCCGGGTTGCCCATGCCGTAGAGCAGCGTGCCCACCACGTCGGAGCTCTGGTAGATGCGCATGGAGTTGGAGTAGTTGTACATCTGCAGTGCCTGGTAAGCCTGGAAGCCCTGTTCGCCCGTCACACCGTAGGTGGCACGCAGCACCAGTTCGTCGACGAAGCCCAGGCGGTGTATCCAGCTTTCCTTGTCGGCGTTCCAGCGGAGACCTGCCGACCAGAACGGGGCGTAGCGGTTGTTCCGTCCAAACTCCGAAGAGGCGTCCATACGCCCGTTCACGTCGACGGCGTACTTCTGGTCATAGGTGTAGCTCAGCGTCGCCACGCCGCCGAAGGAGCGGGTGGTGTTCTCACTGCCTTCGTTCTGCTGCACCTTCGCGCCGAGGAACACCTCGTCCATGTTGTCGTTGGGGAAGCCGGTGGCATAGGCGCCGGCGCTGTGGTCCTTGGTCTCCTTGATGTTGTAGCGGAAGAAGGTGGCGAGTACGTGCCTGTTCTGCCACACCTTATTATAGCTGGCGGTGAAGGCGAGGTCCCAGTCGAGCGACGTGGCGTTCGTCCAGCGATAGGAGCCGCGCTCCTCCAGGTCGGTCACCTCGATGAAGTCGGTGTGGTTGGCGGACTTGAAGATGTCGGTGTCCGACGTGGTCTTCGTCACCGTGAGGTCCATGGCGAGGCGCAGGTTCTGCAGGGGCGAGTACTCGGCGCGGAAGGCGTCGCGCACCTCGAATGCCACGTTGCGGTCGATGGAGTTGTAGAGCGTGTTGTACATGGGGTTCCCCACGGTCATGCCGGCGGAGTTGATGCCACTCTCGTCATAGACTGCCTGCTCGAGGTATTGCTGGATTTGCCCGTGCTCGTCGCGAATGCGGTAGTAGGGGTTCAGGCGCGCGTACTGGTCGAAGGTGCCGTAGGGCGACGTTCGGTCCGAGGTGGTATAGTCCACGTAGGCGATGTTGCTGATGAGCAGCCCCTTGTAGCGGTAGCGGATGTCGACGCTGACGCTCTTGCCGTTCACGCCCGTGCCGCGCATGATGCCCGGGGCGTCGTTCAGTCCGGCGTATATCTTGTAGCGCAGCTCCTGCGTTCCGCCTTCCAGGTTGATGCCGTGTCGGTGTGCGAAGACGGTCTCCAGCGGCTGGGAGAGCCAGTAGGTGTCCACGCCGCGCTGCACCTCCAGGTACTTGCGCCGGTACACGTCGTAGCGGTTCTCCACGTTGGTGATGGTCCCGCTCTCGTCATAGTAGCCCGCGCGCCGTTCCAGCTCCAGCTTCTCGGCGGCATTGAGCAGGTGGTAGTCTGTCAGGTCGGGATACTCCACCTTGTAGTTGCCGTTGTAGGTCACGCGCAAGCGTCCCGCCTCGGGTGCCTTCGTTTCGACAACCACGACGCCGTTGGACGCCTGTGAGCCGTAGATGGCCATGGCGGCGGCGTCCTTCAGGAGCGTCACGCTCTCAATCTGTGCCGGGTCGAGGTCCATGATTTTCGTCACACCGACGTCGATAATGCCGTCGAGCACGAACAGCGGCTGGTTCGGGCGCGTGTCGATGTCGCCACGCATGATGACCGTCTCGTCGGTCGAATAGTCGCCCATGCTCGACTGTCCGCGCATGGTGAAGTCGGGCACGGAGCTGGGATTGGAGCCCGAGAGCATGTTGTCTCCCATGCGGAAGCCCGGGTCAAGCATCGTGATGGCGTTGAGTATGTTGCCCGACGAGAGGTTGCGTATCTCGTCGCCCGTCATGCGGTTGGCAGAGCCGGTGAAGCCCTCCTTCTTACGTTCGAAGATACCCGTGACGACCACCTCGTCCATCGTCTGCGCGTCCTCCTCCAGGGTGACGCTCAGCGGACGTCCCTTGAAGGCGACCGTCTTGCTCTTCATGCCGATGAACGAGAAGGCGAACGACCGCACGTCCTTCCCCGCGGGGAGGTTGATGGCGAACGTTCCGTCGGCACTGGTGATGCCCTTCAGGCTTCCGTCGTCCGAGACCACCGACACACCCGGGATGGGGTTCCCCCCGACGTCGCTCACCTTTCCCGTGACAGACCGTGCGGCGCCGGTGCTCCCCGTCTGCCGGGCAGGCACCACGGTGATGTAGCTCCCCTCCAGGCGGTAGGTCAGCGGATGCCCAGCGATGAGTGCGTCCATGATGTCGCTCACGGGACTGTCTTTCACCGACACTGTGGCACGGTAGGACTGCACGTCCTCGTAGGTGAACAGGATTTTGTAGCCGGACGCCTGTTCCAGTTTCCGGAAAGCCGATGCCAGGCTTTCATTCGTACACTCGAAGGAGAGCCGCTCCTTCAAGGTGCCCTGTGCCGAGGTGGGAAGGCTGACGCAAAGCGCGAGCACCACCATCAGGCACCATTTTACTCTCTGATGCAGTTGTTGCTTAAGTAGCTGTTCCATGCATGATTCGTGTTAAGTTAATAAATATTCGCGCTGTTTAACCTCTATACGTACACATCCGGGAAATGGGTACTGCAAAAGTGAAGAAATTTGAAAGAAAATTGAAGTTTGTGCCCCGGCAGGCCCGAAAGAATGTCCGTCAGCCCTTCCGCTGAAACAAAAAAACACCTACATTTGCGCCGGAATGACAATCCGGAACCTGCACCGGCTTTCCGGCGTCAGACTATTAGAGAGATGAACCCGTATACGAACAAAAAGAAAGACACACTATGCTGAGCTTTACACTTTGCCTGCTGGCACTCATCGCCGGCTACTTCCTCTACGGCCGCTTCATGGAGCGACTCTTCGGTCCCGACGACCGCCCGACACCCGCCCTGACCAAAGCCGACGGCGTGGACTTCATCGCGTTGCCGACGTGGAAGATTTTCATGATTCAGTTCTTGAACATTGCGGGCCTCGGGCCCATCTTCGGCGCCATCATGGGCGCCAAGTTCGGCACCGCATCCTTCCTCTGGATTGTCCTCGGAAGCATCTTCGCCGGCGCCGTGCACGACTACCTCGCCGGCATGCTCTCGCTCCGCCACGGCGGGGAAAGCCTGCCCGACATCATCGGGCGCTACCTGGGCCGGACGACCGAACAAGTCATGCGCGTCTTCTCCATCATCCTGATGATTCTCGTGGGAGCTGTCTTCGTCGCCGGTCCCGCGGGCCTGCTCGCCAAGCTGACGCCCGACGCGCTCGACACGACCTTCTGGATTGTCGTTGTCTTCCTGTACTATATCCTCGCCACGATGCTCCCCATCGACAAGATTATCGGCAAGATTTATCCGCTCTTTGCCGTCGCACTGCTCTTCATGGCTGTCAGCATCCTCGTGATGCTCTACGTCCACCACCCCGCACTGCCCGAGCTGTGGCACGGGCTGGAGAACACCCATCCCGACGCCGACACGCTGCCCATCTTCCCCATCATGTTCGTCAGCATCGCCTGCGGAGCCATCAGCGGGTTCCACGCCACGCAGAGTCCCCTCATGGCACGCTGCATGACCAGCGAACGCCACGGGCGCCCCGTCTTCTACGGTGCGATGATAGCCGAGGGCATCGTCGCCCTCATCTGGGCGGCGGCAGCCACCTGCTTCTTCCAGGACCATGGGATGGGAGAGACCAACGCCGCCGTCATCGTCGATGCCCTGACGAAGGACTGGCTTGGCACCGTGGGCGCCGTGCTGGCGGTCATCGGCGTCATTGCCGCCCCCATCACCAGCGGCGACACCGCCTTCCGCTCGGCGCGGCTCATCGTGGCGGACTTCCTCGGCATGGAGCAACGCACCATCCGCCGCCGTCTCTACATCTGCATCCCCATGTTCACCCTGGCGGTGGGGCTGCTCATCTACAGCCTGCGCGACGCCGAGGGCTTCAACATCATCTGGCGCTACTTTGCCTGGGCGAACCAGACCCTGTCCATCTTCACGCTCTGGGCGGTGACCGTCTACCTGGTGCGCGAGCGGCGGAAGCCTGCCTTCCTCGTCACGTTCTTCCCCGCCCTCTTCATGACGGCGGTCTGCACGACCTACATCTGCATCGCGCCCGAGGGCTTCGGCGTCCCCGTCAGTGCCACGGGCGTCATCGCCATCCTCTCCGTCATCGGCGCCACCCTGTGGTTCTGCCTCTGGTACCGGAAGGCAGGGCGACGTCCGCTGCAGCCCTGAGCCGTCAGCGGAGCACGATGCGGTTCCCCTCCAGGACCGCTGTCAGGCGTTGCAGTCCGTTGAGGCGCTTCAACGCCTCCTCCAGCGTACCCCTGCGGTCGGCGACGTAGTGCAGGTGGAAGTCGAGCAGCTCCGGGTCGGCGTTCACCTCGATGTCCACGTTGTACCATCGTCCCAGTCCGCGGAGTATCTCCTCCAGCGACGCGTGGTCGAAGTAGAAGTAGCCCTCCTTCCACTGCGTGCGTGCATAGGGGTCGACGTTATGCAGCTCCGACGAGCCGTCCGGCTTCAGCGTGAACTCCTGCCCCGGCTGCAGGTTCACTTCCTCCCGTCCGTCCGGGTCCTGCACCACCACGCTGCCCCGGACGAGGGTCACGTGTGAGGGCGCGTCGGTGTAAGCCTGCAGGTTGAACTCCGTGCCCAGCACGCGCGTGCTGAACTGCGTCGTCTCGACCACGAAGGGGTGACGCTCGTCGCGTGCCACGCGGAAGTAGGCTTCACCCTCCACCCGGACGCGCCGTTCGCCGCCCGTGAACCGCGAGGGGTAGTGCAGGCAGCTCTCGGCGTTCACCCACACCTCCGTGCCGTCCGCCAGCACGAGGTGGAAGTCCTTGCCGCGGGGGACCGTCAGGGTCTGCATCTCCACACGTTCCACCTCCCGGTAGTCCGCCACGTGCCCGTCCGTCCGTATGCCCTGTTCCTCCAGCGCCTCAGCCGCCTGCGGCTTGTCCAGCTCCCAGACCGTCCCGTTGTCTGCCGACAGGGTCACGCCCCGCTCGTCGTGCACGGCCGTGAACATCAGCACTGCCTGCCCGTCGGTCTGCGGACGGGTGAAGAACACCCAGAGCAGCACGGCGAGGCATGCCGCCATGCCCGTCCATCCGCCCCACACGAGGAATCCGTTGCGGCGTGGGCGGTGCCGTCCTGCCGTCCGTCGGCGGAAGTCCTCCCACGCGCGGTCGGTGTCGGGCGCCGCGTGCAGCCTCCGTGCGAAGACCCCGTTGCAGTCGTGCACCGCCTGGCGCAGGCGTTCCAGCTCCTTCTCGTCAGCAGGTCTGCCGACGTCGCCGGCTGTGTCCGCGTCCTCCAGCCAGTCGAGCCACTCGTCGCTATGTTTGTCGTTTGTTTCCATTGTCAGGTTCTTTACAATCCTATACGTGTGAGCCTCCGGTTCAGGTACTCACTTTAACATAAATTCGTCTCTCAGGTTTCTCAGCGCCGTGGTGATGTGCCGTTTGACGCCGTCCGTGGTGATGCCCAGGATGGCAGCCACCTCCCGGTAGGACTTCTTGTGGAAGAAGCACTGTTCCAGGACGAAGCGCCGTTGTGGCGGCATCTCGCTGATGACCCTGTCGACCCGTTGCAGCCGTTCCTCCAGCTCGCGGTCCGTCCCGAGCAGTCCCTCCCGGACGTCGGTGGCATAGAACATGACGTAGCGTTGCTTCACCGACCTACGGCGCAGGTGGTCCACGCACCGGTTCTTGACGCAGGCATAGAGGTACGCCATCCGTCCGTCGGGGCGCACGGAGTCATAGTCGTGCCACAGCGTCTCGAACACGTCGCTCACGATGTCCTTGCAGACCTCGGCGTCGTCGACAAACGTCAGTGCGTAGTAGTAGAGTCGGGTGTAGTTGCTCTTGAACAGAGATTCAAATTCTTTGTCATTCTTCGTCATCGTTCCACACGTCTAGAGTTTCATCGTTCAAATGGTTTGAGTGTTTATGCGGCGACAAATTTACATGATATTATTTTATAATTGACAAGGAATAATTGACAATTGCCCTGCGGCGTGGGTATGGTTCGATGATGGAATAATTGTCCATTGTCAATTGTCAATTGACAATTGGAAAGCGGTTGTATCAATTTGTCAAAATGTCAAACGAACCGCCTGAGAATGCCCGTGGTTGCGCCAAAATACGGATTGGTGACCGGGAAGGCCCTTCTCGCGCGATTCGCGAAATACAGGTTGTCGGTGTTTTCATAGGTTCTCTTTCTTCCTGCACGGTTTTTCTCTCCCTGCGTTCCCTTCCGTCGGTCTTTTCACATGGACGTACGCAATTTCACACATCGAAAATCATGCCCCTTCGGGCTCTAAAAAATGGGGACCGGTGGTTGTTTTCGTACGGACGCGTCGGTACGACGGTGCGGACACGTCGGTACGG
>ERZ838839.2288-NODE-2288-length-15172-cov-9.920950_pt1 | contig 15172 bp, 14 predicted proteins | sample MGYA00519909_ERZ838839 | MGnify/ENA primary metagenome ERZ838839 (study PRJEB31850, sample SAMEA3708843) | human gut metagenome | biome: human gut; feature: human-associated habitat; material: faeces | place: China | collected 2014 ... | reverse complement strand
AAATAAATGAAAGGAGGTTGTATAGATAAATATTTTTATATATTTATCATACAAGGTTTTTTTATGGGATTAAAAGATTGTTTATGGTGTATTGGAGGAGCTAGTAAAGGAGTTTCAGGATGTAGATTTTCTCTATATCCAATGGCAGATAATTTTGTAGAAATAATATTAGGAGCTCTTTCAAAAACTGATATGTCAAAAGTATGGAAAGCTACTGATAAATTAAGTACTTGTGTAAGAGGAAAAAGAGTACATGTTTTTGACAGTGTAAAAGGATTGTTTGTAAATGCTTACAGAGAAAATGTTCATATGGCATTGGAAGCAACTTTTTCAAAGGGGTGTCCTGGAGATACAGATGCAGATTCTTTTATGGAAGTAGATGATATAAAATTAAATGAAAGTTTAATTAAAGATCAAAAATTCAATGTTGTAAGTAAAATATCATTCTATCCTATGGGAAAAAATGACTATATGGAACATATAGCTCATGCAGTTATGAAAGCTAAGGAAAATGGAGTATTTTCAAAAAGTTCTCACTATGTTTCTATTCTTGAAGGGGATGTACATGATGTGTTTAAAACTTTAGAAGATATATTTGAGTATGGTGAAACTAATCTATCGCACTATATTTTACAAGTAACAATATCAGTGAATAGTCCAACAAAGGAATAGAATTGGGAGGAAAAAATGTTTAATTGGAAGTTAAAAGATGTAATAATGGTATGTTTATTTTCAGTAATATTTTCATTTATATATTTAGGAGCAGTATATTTAGCTAACTTTATAGCTACAATTTTAGCCCCATTAGGTTTAGCTCCATTTGCTTATGAAATATTATTTGGAGTATGGTTTATGGCAGCAACTTTTGTTCCATATATAGTTCAAAGATCAGGAGTAGCTATTATAGCAGAGGTTTTATCAGCTGTAATAGAAGTTATCATGGGAAATATGTTTGGACCAATAGTTATATTATCAGGAATAATTCAAGGGGCAGGACCTGAAATTATTTTTGCTAAAGACAGATATAAAAACTACACTATGAAAAATATGTGTTTAGCTGCATTTGCTGCTTGTGTAACTAGTTTTATATGGGGATTTGTAAGAGGTGGATTTGTAAAATACTCAGCTACAATGTTAGTGGGAATGTTTGTTGTAAGAGCTATTAGTTCAATTATTTTTGCAGGGGTAATCTGTAAAATAGCAGCAGATAAATTAGCAAAAACAGGTGCTTTAAGTAGTTATACATTGGGAAATCAAAATAGCATGGAAGATTAATCTATGAAAAAAGTTTTAACTTGTGAAGATATAGAATTTAAATATCAGATAAATTCTAAAAAAAATATAATTGATGGGTTTTCTTATGATTTTTTAGAGGGAAAAGTCTATCTTATCTCTGGGTTTTCAGGTTGTGGAAAAAGTACTTTAGCATATATTTTATCAGGGCTTTATCCTGAGCATAAAGGGGTAATGTCAAAGGGGAAGGTATTGCTTTTAAATAGAGAAATATCAGAATACTCCCCAAATGAGAGAGTAAAAGATATTATGATGATGTTTCAAAACTCTGATGCTCAATTTTGTATGGAAAAAGTAAAGGATGAGATTATTTTTTGTCTTGAGAATATAGAGTATCCAGTTGAAAAGATGGATGAATTAGTAGATAGAGTACTAAGTGAGATGGATATTTTGTATTTAAAAGATAGAGATCTCTCTTCATTGTCAGGGGGGGAGAAGCAAAAAGTTGCATTGGCAATTATTTTAGCTATCTCTCCAAAGATAATTATATTGGATGAGCCATTTGCCAATGTAGATTATGAAAGTAGCCAAGAGATAATACAAAAATTAAAAAGATTAAATGAAGAGAATAAAACTACAATTATAGCTATAGATCATAGAATTAGTTTATGGAAAGATATGGAGTATGAGTTTCTATATTTAGGAAAAGGTTGTAAAATTTTAGATGACACCTCATATTTTGAACTTGAAGATAGTGAGGAAATTAAAGAAAACAGAGAGAATCTAAAAGAAAAAGAAGTTGTGTTAGAATTAGAAAATATTTCAATAGGGTATGGAGAGAAAAAATTATTGGAAAACTGCTCTTTAATAGCTAGAGAGGGAGAGATTGTCTCTTTAGTTGGTAAAAGTGGAGCAGGTAAAAGCTCACTTTTATTGAATATTGCTGGATTAACAAAAATAAAAAATGGAACTATTAAATTTTTAGGTAAAGATATAAAAAAATGGAAAAGAAAAGAGATATTGAAAAATATAGGAATAGTTTTTCAAAATCCTCAAAATCAATTTGTTACCTATAAAGTTATAGATGAATTGCTTTTTAGTATGAAGCAAAATGAAAAAGATGAGAAAAAATTGTTAGAAAGAGCAGAAAACTTATTGAAACAGTTTAATCTTTATGAATATAGAAACTATTCTCCTTTTGCTTTGAGTCAAGGGCAGCAAAGAAAAGTTGCTGTACTATCTATGCTAGCAGGAGATCAAAAAATACTCCTATGTGATGAGCCAACTTATGGACAAGATAACAGAACAAGTAGAGAGATAATGGAAATTTTAAAGAAAAGAGCAAATGAGGGATTGACAATAATAATTGTATCTCATGATAGAAACTTAGTATATGAGTATTCAAATTTCATTTATGAAGTTACTGAGGGAAAAGAACTAAGGAGAGTGAGATAGAATGTTAAAATTAAACCCTGCTTATAAGGGATTAACACTATTTTTAATCTCTTTAATACTCTCTTTTGAGTACAATTATTATTTTAACTTTGGAATTTTTCTAGTTATGATTTTATTGATGTTAATTAATAAAGTTAGCATAAAAAAGATAATTTTAGCTTTTTTACCAGTTATATTTTTAGCAGTGGGAGTGTTTTTTACAGGCTTCTTGCACAGTGGTGAAAGTACAGATGTAACCTCTCTTACTAAGATAGTGGTTGTAATAGGAGATGCTGAAACAGGAATGCAGCTAGCAATGAGAATAATGGCTTTTGCTAGTATCGGTTTATTTTTTGTATTTACAACAGACCCTAGATTATTTATTTTAAGTTTAAATCAACAATTTAAACTGCCAAGAAATTTTGCCTATGGGATATTAGCTGCATATAGTTTTATTCCTATCGTTAAGCAAGAGTATCAAAAGATGAGATTTGCATATAGAGCAAGGGGAGTTGAAAAAAATATTTTTATGCTTCCAATGTTGGTAACAGCTGTAAGATCTTCTGAAAGTATAGCAATGGCTATGGAATCAAAAGGATTTAACTCAAAAGGGAAGAGAAGTGAATACATAAAATTAAGTGTGAGTATTTGGGATTATATAACTCTTGTTGTAGGGACTTTAATTGTTTTAGTAGGAACAATTATTTTCTAATTAGGATAAGAAAATGAAAATTCCTTGTTGACAAAAAAGATGAGGTATGATATTATATTTAATGCGTGGAAGGTTATCCTAATTGGTAAGGAACCGGTCTTGAAAACCGGCGTCGCAAGACTTCAGAGTTCGAATCTCTGATCTTCCGCCAGATATGATGGTGAAGTGGCAGAGTGGCCTAATGCACTCCCCTGCTAAGGGAGAGTACCTATAAACGGTACCGAGAGTTCAAATCTCTCCTTCACCGCCATTTGATAATAATAGGTAGGTTGACTACCTTTTTTTTATATAAAATTGCACCTATAGCTCAATTGGATAGAGCGTCTGACTACGGATCAGAAGGTTAGGGGTTCGATTCCTCTTAGGTGCGCCATAGGTTAACCCTAACTCAAGAATAATTATTATTTTAAATAATTTTACATTGTGAAGATAGAGAAGTCGTTTCAAATTAATGAAACGACTTTTTTAAAAATATATCTTGATGTCATTAAATGAAGTAAAGATAACTTTTCTGACTATCAAGTTTATAATTTCTTTTAACTTTTCTCTATATTCATTGTCATCTGTATCTTGAAACAGCATCAGTTCTTGTAATAATCTTATATTATCTTCTGAAACTTCTTTTTTCTCTTCTTCGGAAATAACAGCCATTTTACTATTGATATTTTTTATAATTTGTTCTTTTTCTTTTTTTAACTTGCTTAAAGTTTCTCTTGAAACTTCAACAGAAGTAAGTCCTTCAGCAACGAGATTTAAAATTCTTTTTTCTGAAGTAGTATATTTTTCTAATACAACTTTTAATTCATCTATTTCAGAATATAAGTCAGCTAACCTAAACTCACAATCATTTAGCATTTTAAGGCTTTTATCTTGTAGAATAGCATCAGAAATAGCTTTTTCTGTCTTAGTTACAGGAAGTCTTTTTTTACATAAATGACATTTATAGTAATGAAAATATTTTCCTGATTTTTTTTTAATTGTTTCTCCTTCAAATCTTCCACCACAACTACATCTTAAATTATTTGAGTATAGATAGATTTTAATGTTCTTTCTGTAGTTTTGACTATTATGATTACGAATATCTAAAATTGAAGAGTATTCTTCTTCATCTAATAGTGATGGGAGTATAGGAGTTTTAGAGATAAAATAATTCTTTCTGTATCCTTTATTATGACATTTATCAATTTTACCTTTTTTACCATATGTTCTATAACCATGAATTTCAGGTTTTCTAAGCCATTGAGCAACAGTAATAGGATTTAATGAATATTTTTTAGCAGTTGTAACTATTGAACGAGTTCTTATTATATCTATAAAGACAGCTCTATAAAACTCCCAAGTCTCTTCATTTTTAACTATTATTTTACATTTCTTTCCATTGATATATCCAGTTTCAAGTTTAAACCAAGGTAATAAACTTCCACCAAGATATCTATTAGTTTGACAGTACTCATAGGCGGCATCAATAACTTTAGCCACTATTTTTTTCTTATCTTCTTGAGCTCCAATTAATCTAAGAATAGATGGAATAGAATCCCAAGTTCCACTAGCTTGTATTTCACCTTCTTTTATAGATATAAGCTTTATTCCAAGATCATCAAGAAAGAATAAATCTCTCATACCTGCTTGGAAATCTCTAGTAAATCTATCAGAATGGGAAACTAAGACATATTTAACAGAGGGATTCCCCCTCAAGTATTCCTTGAGGGAGATTATTCCATCTCTATCTGTTTTATCTCCATGATCAGTATCACTAAACTCAGCAATAATACTGTAATTATTACTGAAAGCAAAATCTTTAATGAGTTTCTTTTGAGTATCCTTAGAACCTCGTTCATCTTGCATATTAGTAGAAACTCTAGTATACATAACAGCTATTTTATAGTCCATTAGCCATCACTTCTTTTTTCTTATCAAGGATTTTTTTTAACTCCTTAATTTTTAGGATTGCTAATATAATTTTTTGTTTTCTCATAGAAAGCCTCCTTCTTTTTAAAAGGAGAGTATGGTACAATAAGCTATAACATACTCTCTTTTGGGTTGGGTTTGTTATTTATAGCCTGATGAGTGCCAGTCATCAGGTTTTTTATATATCAAGTTATTATATATAATTAATTTTTAATAAGGTCATAGAAAGAATATGCTTGAAAAATATTCTTATTATTTTCATTTATTATTTCTTTTTCTCCAGTAAGAAAGTTGAATGCTAAATAAAAATCTGGTGGAATATTTTGATTGTAACCCCAATTTGCTCCTGAAGCATAAAGGGAATAACGTGAACAATCATCTCCAAGATAATGGACTAATGATATGTCACTAAAATCATGAGCTTTTCCATTTTTAGCTAAAATCTCAGCTTCTTTCTTATTTAATTCTATTCCTACACAGTCTAGAGCAATTTTTTCAATCTTAGTATTTTCGTGATTTATAAAAATTCTATGTGGAGAAAAGATACAAGGTTTATTAATATTAAATATCACATTTTTTAAATTTGAATGAAGCATAGGAGTAGTCTCAGAGTTGTTATTACTAGGATTTATAATTTTTAACTGATTATCCACAGTCTTTCTAAATTCCATAGCTCTTTCATAAAGGAACATAAACTCATTAAATCTTTCTTTGATTTGATAAGCAGAAACATTGTCAATATATTCAGGAAAAAGAATTTTTACAAATCCTTCAAAACTCTTTTCTATTGAGTTTTGTGTCCTTATACTAGAACTTTTCCATTGAATATTTAATGCTTCTTGAAAAAGATTTATATCAAAGTTCTTTTCTCTAAGTTCAACAAGAGCTTCTTTTAGCAGTGAACAACTACAAAGAGAACTTTCTTTTTTACTTTTCATGATTGGGGAAAAAGTTCTACATCCCCATGAATTAAGTAAACTTGTAATTCTTGAAACGAAAGCTTCACCATCAGATGATTCCATTATTATTGTATCTTTAAAAAGTTGTTGTTGGTTAACAAACAAATCTAGAAGATCTATTTTATTTTTAGGATTTCCTAGAATCACTATGCTTGTGTCACTTTCTTTTTTATTGATGCTATTAATCATAATTTTTCCCTTATATTTTTCACCATCCATATATAGTTGAAAGGCAGTTATAAGTTCAGAGTCAGTAATTTTACTTAATTCATCCATGATGAAAGCTGTTTTTACTTTAAAAAAATCTCCTTCTTTATCACCTCTACCATCAACAATAATGTTTGCACGTGTAGCCATTAATGTATATCTATCGAATCCTAAGGAAAGATAAGTTTGTGTTTTTCCAAGTTCTTTTTTAGAAATATCAAGCAATAGAAATTTTTTAACTACCAAAGGAAGTAATCTTGCTATTCCAATTATTTTTTCGTGATAAAGTAAAACCTCTGGATTTAAACCTAGAACTTCTAAGACTAAGTTAATTCTTTCTGAAAGGCTTTTTCCACTTAAAAATTTACTCCATTGTTTTAATGGTTCTAAGTAAGTATATACAGTGATGTTTGAAAAAGAATAGCAGTTAAGAGTAGGGCTAAAACTGATATTAGCACTACATAATATAGTACAGCCCTCATATTTTCTAATAAAAGAGTTTAAATCTTTTCTATTAAAGAATATTTTTCCTTCTATGCTTTTTTCTTTGAGAGGTACAATAACTTCTATGCAACTATTTGAATTTGATGTTATTTCCTTAACAAAAAGAGAAAGATTTCTTTTGATAGAGCAACAGTCATCTTTAAACCTCAAGTCTTTTATATCCTCATATGTTAAACAAGACTCATTAATATCAACTACACTCCGATCTTTAATTTCAAAAGAGAAAGCTCTTTTCTGTTTTTTAGAAGAAACAAGTTTTATGGCTTCTGCCAATAAATCTTGAAGTTCTTCTGGTGTTAATTTTTGTAAAGCATTCATAATAGTATCATTCATCTAAATAACCTCCTGCCTTTCTATCTTTCACAGAATATGTATTTTTGTTGACTCTTGTTTTTGGATTTGACATAAATATAGCAGTAGTATTTTGTTGTGAGTTTAGTATTTTATATACAATATCCATATTAGTTAATAGCCTTTCTTTAGAAAGATTACTACTTCCTTTTACTATTGAAAATATATGTTCTACCTCTTTTTCATCAGTAATATATTCTCGAATAGTTTCTTTTATTTTTTCATCAACACAATATTCATCTTCTTTTATAATATGATCTTTATTTTCTTCTACAGTAGTCATATGCTTTAAAAAAGAATCAAACTCTTCTTGAGTTCTTATAGGAATAATGTGGTTGATAAAATTTTTGTTATCAGATGGGGGGGTAAGAATTTTCTTCTCAATTACCCCAGCTCCTACTATGTGATACTCTCCTTTTTTTAAGAAAATCTTCGCTTCAAGTTCACTCAAATTAAAACATTTTCCAGTAAGTATCTGTACAGTAGCATAATCTTCAAGATATAAGGCTACTTGTATTAAAGTCAATAAACTCTCTTTTGGAATTTCCATATCACTAACCTCCATTATTTATTGTTTTTTTACTAAATAAATGTTACTATAGTAAATATTTTTATGTAGGTTTAAGAGAATTTGGGAGTAAGATAGATGAATGTAGATTATTTCTTCTCATTTTTATCTCCTTTCTATTCAGTTGTCAATGTTCAGTTTAAGTTTAGGATTAATATTCTTTTTTTCATAAACTTTGTTAATAAGTTATCTCGTGCTTCTGTTAAGTACATTTTTTTATCTCTTTAATAGGATATTTTATGATGTAACAAAGGTTAGAGATTCTTTAATAGATCTTTTAGTTTATCGTCATTTTCCATTTTTTTACTCTTCTATTTAAAGAGAAATTTAATTATTTATAGATCCAAATGTGAAATTTTAGTTAGGAGTTAAAGATATTTATGTACTCTTATATAGAGATTACACAGTTTTCATGTAACTCACTTTGAAACTAATTAACTAAGTCATATTTTTACCTTCCTTTCTTCCTTTATACTGGAATTTTTTTTAGAGAACACTTTTAAGCTTATAAGTTTTATGATACAATTATCAAGATAACTATATTTATCGACTAAAGCATTTACTTCGTAGTTCTTTTATATGCTAATGATATAATGAAATTTTTAGAAATGCCAAAATAAAAAAGGTATTTCGCTTTTAAAAAAATTTTTATTGAATTAGAGGTGAAGTTTTATATGAAAAAAATAAGTTTAGAAGAAATGTACCAAATGTTTATAAAAGGAAAAATTGAAATTTATGAGGCAAAATTAAAGAATATAAAAAATATTAAAAACGATAATAGAAATTTCTTTATATTATCTAAAAAAATTATGGGAGAAATTCAGGCACAACTTTTTTTAAAATTATATGATGAAGATCTGTTTATAAATGACAGAGGAATTTTACAATACGATAATAGTTATTTTTATTACATAATTGAAACTTCAAGAGAAAATTTAAAACATCTTGATAGGGAAATAGCTATAAATACTTCAGTTTATCTAGAAAAAATTAATAATTTAAATATAATTGGAGAAGATATTTTTGAAATCAAAAATGGAGAAAATTTTAATATTTTAAAGTTACAGAAAGGATTTGAAGAATATTTTTCTGAACCAGTAGAAAATCTTCAGTATATTTTTTCAGCAGAAAGTGATAGAAAAAACTGGAATACTTTAAAATATCTTATTTTGACTATAGACGGAAAAAAGATTTGTTATAAAAATATAGGTGGTGAGCTTTCAAAAATAGAACTTCCTCAAATAAATTTTGATAAAATAATAGATATTTCTGTGGATAGTCAAAATTTAGTTGTTCAAGATAAAGATAAAGTTAAATTATATTTTAGAGACAAAGAAGTTTTAACAGCAGACGAGTTTATTCAAGTACGCGGTAAGGTTTATTTCTTTAAGAAAAAAAATATAAATAAGATATTTGATAATTTTGGAAAAGAGATAAAAAAAGGTTCTAAAGTAATTTCAGCTCTTCCTAATAAAGTAACTGAAAGAATTATAGTATTAGAAAATACTAAAAGTCATAAAAAGGCTATTTTGATTTTTTCAGAAGATTTTAAAAAACGTTCATTAATTGAAGAAAAAATATATATTTTGAAAGAAAAAATAGTTGCTGATTATAATGATTTTACTTCAAAAAATAAAATAAAAATTTTAAATTTAGAAGGAAAATCAATAGTTTTAAAAAATGTAGAGCCAAAAGCACCAAGACTTTTAGAAGTAGAACCTTTATATAATAATGAACTTAATGTAGACTTAATAGAAATTCCGATTTTAAACAAAAGAGGAAAAATATATTATTCTACTAATGAAAAAGATTGTGACAAAAAATTTTATTCTAATATGTTTTTAGTAAATATCAAAGAAATTGGATTTAAAAAATTTTATATAATACCTTCAAAAGATATAAATTTTGATATCACTAAGGTTGATGAACTAGAAAAAGAGATAGAAAAGAAAAATAGATACTATAACAAGAAAATAAAAAAGGTGTTTCTTGAAAAAAGTGAGCGAGGTATTTATGGAATAAATTTATATTTTTGTTTTATTTATGAAATTGAATATTGGGATAAAAAGTTAAAAAAATATTATGAAACTTTTAGAGGAAAATTGTTTTATAAAGAAAATGTTAAAGGAAATAATTTTGAAGAAATTGATGAAAAAGAATTTCATGCGAATGACACAATAATAAAAATTGAAATAAGCCATTCAAAAGAAAACTCAGAAAAAGGTGAAGGAGATATTCAAACTAGGATTGAATTTGGGAATAAATATTATAATTTGATTAGAAATAAAGATGAGTTAGAAGAAATAAAAAAACTTTCATATAAAGAAATTGAAAAAATAAATAGTTCAGAAGAACAATTTTCTAATAAAAATAAAATTTCTAGTATTTGTAAGAGTGAGTTACCTGAAAAAGTTCTTGGATATTTAGATAAAATTATAAAATAATATTTTTCATTTTCACTATCCCTCCATATATCTTCTTAAAAGTTCATATCCTTCTATATCGTTATTTACTATTAACACCGGAATTTTCATAATTTCTCCAATTTTTTTTGCGTTTCTTATTTCTTCTCTCTGAAATGATATTAGAAATTCTTCTGATGCAAGCTTTTCACTCTTATGTTTATTTCTCTTTGCAATAATTTTTTCTGAATCTACAATAACAATAATCATTTCTGGATTCAATTTTTTTTAAAAACAGAACTACTAATTACATTCACCTTATTATTTTTATCTAAAAGACAAATATGTCCCTCTAAAATAAACCTTTTCTCTTTCCTATTCTTCTGTAAACGCAAAATAGCGAGTACCTTGACATTTTTAGGCGGCTGCTTTGCAGCCACCGATATTTAAGCTTTGCGAATCCCTGCCGGAAGTTTTTCTGACCAGGGCAGAAGATCTTCCAGAAAAGAACAGTCCTTATCATTCATGTGTTTCGGAATCTCTTCCAAGAGATGCTGCACATAATCAAAAGGTTTCAGATTATTGGCTTTTGCAGTTTCTACAATACTGTAAATGATTGCGGAAGATTTGGCTCCATGGATCGTATCGATCATCTGCCAATTCTTCTTTCCAATACAAAAACCTCGGATTGCCCTTTCGGATGCATTATTATCAATCGGAACATCTCCGTCTGTAAGAAATACCCGGAGATATTTTTCCTGATTCAGTGCATAGCCAACAGCATCACCAAATTTATCTTTCTTGGACACATTTATAGTTTTTAGGTACGCAAAAAACGCATCCACAAGTGGTTTGATAACCGCCTGCCGTTGCTTAAGCCGTTCATCAGAAGAAAGGTCCTTCAGCTTCCCTTCTTCCCGATAGATCGCCTGGATCTGTTTCATTAGCAGAAATGCATTAGATTCCTTTTGATAGGATTTCGGGACCAGCTTCAAGGCTTCATCAAATCTGCGGCGACAATGCACCCAACATCCGGCAATGGTCAGTTCTTCCAACTCTTTTTCTAAAGTATGGTAGACCTGGTAACCGTCTGTTACACAGATGCCGTCGTACCCTTTTAGGAATTCCCGTGGATGGGATGCATTTCTCGTCTGCTGGTATTCATACAGGACAATCTGCCGTTTTTGATACAAATGTCCGGAACGGTATACCCACATCCAGCTTTTGCTTCCGGCTTTGCGTCCGTCATGGTTTACAAGCACCGGCGTCTCGTCTGCCTGGATGACGTGGTAGAAATACAATTCTTTATGAAGATAATCATAAAGGATTGATAGATATTCCTCTGCCAAACGTATGCACCAGTTTGCCATGTTCTGCCTTGTGATCTGCAGGCCATAACGCTGGAATTCCTGCTCCAATCGATAGAGAGGAACTGCGTTCACATATTTTCCATTGATGATCGCAGCACCCAGAGATGGTGATACCAGACTCCCATGCAGTAACGTCTTTGGATGGTCTGCTTTCACCATGTGTTCATCTGTTTTGCTGGCATACACACCGATGTGATGTTCTTCCACTTCTACCTTCGCAGGTACGAAATGATATTTTCTGGAAATGGCATCCGGTAACTGTTTCCAACCCCTGACACCGAATTCCGCTTCCAATTCCTCTTCGGACAGATAATGATCAATCCGTCTGACTGGAAGCCCGGAAAGATCAGCCTCTTTCTTCCCCTTGCGCTTTGGCTGTTTGGGTGATTTAAGTTCCAGATCATCAGGCTCTGCTGCATTGAGATCGCAGACAGCTTCGGCTTCATTGAAAAAGACAATCGTTCCGTTTACTTCTCGAAAACAGATCTGACTGGTATCTTCCATTTTTTCAGAAGACCTGCCAAAACGGTTCTGCTTACCAAGGATCACCTGTTCCATCAGAAGCTGCATTTTTTCATTCGATGCGTGAAGCTCCTTTGTTATGGCTTCCAATTGTTCCTGCTGTTGTAAAAGAAGCTGGATAAGAAACGACTTATCAACACTATTTAATTGTTCCTCCGTATAATTGACTGCCATAACTGAACCTCACTTTCCTGAGTGGTATTATAGCAGAATCCACGGTTTTTGGCTATTTTTACATTCTGTCACCTTCGTCATTTTGACGGTGGATAACAGTCATGAATACCTGAAAATAAAAGCTTAAAATTCAGATATTTATGACTGTTATCCACAATCTGAAAAGTTTTTCAATCATGGGGATACAGAAACCCACGGAAAACTTTCAGGATGTGAATAACTTTCAATTTTATATTGCACTGGGTAACCCGGTGTGGATGAAAGTGATTTTATTTTCTATGTTTTGCACAAATCATAAGGAGAAAGCGGGATATGCAACTTCTTCAATAGGATGTCTGGCAACGATTTCCAACCCCTGCATCAGCATCTGATACTGGTCTGTGGTAATCTCCAGCGCTTCCTCTTTTGTACGGGGCCATCGGAAGTTTCCATTTTCAATCCGCTTATACAGAAGGAGAAATCCATCACCTTCCCAGATGAGTCCTTTTATCCGGTCCGTACGCTTACCGCAAAATAAGAATAATGTATTCTTATCATAAGGATCGAGCTGGAACTGAAAACGTATGATTCTTGCCAAGCCGTCAATTCCTCTGCGCAGATCCGTAAATCCAGTTGCCAGATACACTTTTTTGAATCCGGTACCATCATTGAGCATTTCTGATCACTCCCAAAAGTGTACTTAGAAAGGAGGCAGAAGCCTGGTCGGTAATTTCCAACGTGAGGTTGTTTCCACTTCTGATCACGGCAGCGATTTTATACTCCGCTGCCATATTTACCGGCTGGATTGCAGAAGAGGGAACTTCTACAAATGTTTGTGTATGATCCGCAGTTTCCAGGTAAGCCTCACGGACTTTCCGGAGTCTCCAGTAATAACTCGCTTTTGTAATGTCGTGCAGCTGACACCATTCATCGATTTTCATTCCCTGTGGACGGTTTTGACAGTCTCGGATCAAATCAGCCCATTCATTCAGGCGGGTTTGCTGTGCAACTAAACTTGTGTGAGATTTCATGACTCACCTCCTGTGATAAAGTCTAAAAAGTTGAGTACTAAACTATTTGGACTTTGTAGTGATGAGTCTATTATCTCACATCGGATGATTTTGAACAGGTACTCGCTATTTTGCGTTTACGTCCTAAAAATCATTCCATAATGCCCATTAGAGAATGCAGGCATTTTACTTTATTTTCTATTACTAGTATAGAATAAATTAAATTTCTACTATATATTTTGAGGATAATGTATGGTAAAATAGTGTTATCTAAGAAAGGATGAACACTATGAGAAAAACATATCTTCCCCTGTCAGATGAAGACAAGAATTACCTTAAATCATTATCCAAAAAGAGAACGATTCAGGCACAAGTCGTAGACCGTGCCAGAATCCTTTTATATAAAGCTGATGGAATGACATTCCAGGAAATCGCTGATAACCTTACAATCAGTACCGCAACGGTACGTCTTTGTATTTCGAAGTTTCACAAAGGCGGTGTGGATGCTGCAATTTTTGATATGCAGCGTTCTGGACGCCCATCAGAAATCACCGATGATGCTAAGGCATGGATGATTAGCATTGCATGTCAGAGACCAACAGAACTCGGCTATGCACAGGAACTTTGGACTTTGACCGCCCTCCACAAATACATTCAAAAGCATGCAGAGGAGGCGGGATATCCAAGGCTTTCAACAGTTACAAAGCCATATATCCAGAAATTTCTCAAGGAACAAGATATTAAGCCGTTTAAAATCAAGTATTACTGTGAAAAACGGGATCCTGATTTTGAATCAAAAATGCATGAGGTTCTGCTGGTTTACAAGCAGATTGAAATGCAGTTTGATGAAACTGGCACACTCATTGTTCCAGATGATTATAAACTGATTATTACGGTATCGTATGATGAGAAACCTGGCATTCAGGCAATCTCCAACACTGCACCAGATTTACGTCCAACACCAGGACACGGCGAAATATACCGTGATGCAGAATACAAACGTCTTGGAACCCTCTCTTTATTGGCTGGCATTGATTTACTTACAGGAGAAGCCATTCCGTTAGTAAGAGATACTCACAAGAGTTCTGATTTTATTGAGTTTTTAAAGATACTGGACAAAAAATATCCATCACAGGATTCCATCAGAATCATCCTGGATAATCACTCAGCACATACTTCCAAAGAAACACGGCGCTTTCTGGATACTATGCCAAAGGGACGTTTTAAATTTGTGTTTACGCCGAAACATGGCTCATGGTTAAACATGATTGAAAGTTTCTTCAGCAAGATGACCAAGCAGATGCTTCGAGGAATTCGTGTCAATACCAAACAGGAGTTGGAAGAACGGATTTACAAGTACTTTGACGAAGTGAACCGTGAACCTGTGGTTTATCACTGGAAGTACAAAATGGATGAAATCAGTGAAGAGGAAGCAGTATCAATTTAATATAGCAATTATTTAATATTCGTTATACTAGGCGCTACGTGAGACCACACTTAGTATCCCTGCAATCTGCGAACTGGTTTGACATGAAAGCCTGGAACATTTTATGTGGATATTCCCAGTCTCCCATTGGCCCTACTTCCAATATTTTTCCACTTCCTGTGCTGCTTCCTGTGAAGAAATGTGAAACTTTTCCTGAACTTTTCCACATATCACTTCTTTTTCCAGTTCCATTTCCTGAAGCAGCTCCACAACAGCCTGTATGCCTTCTTGTCTACCTTCTTGTCTGCCTTCACGTCGTCCCTCTTTTAGACCGGTGTTTTTATAAACCGTGGAAAAATACTGGTGATCCCGAATCGCACGCTCTCTCTCCTCATATTCCAGACGCTTTTCCT
>ERZ838839.2286-NODE-2286-length-15178-cov-3.042320_pt1 | contig 15178 bp, 10 predicted proteins | sample MGYA00519909_ERZ838839 | MGnify/ENA primary metagenome ERZ838839 (study PRJEB31850, sample SAMEA3708843) | human gut metagenome | biome: human gut; feature: human-associated habitat; material: faeces | place: China | collected 2014 ... | reverse complement strand
TCCAACACATCGACCCAGAGTTTTTCGTTCAATATTTCGCCGGTAAAGATAAGTACACGAACTCCTTTGTATCGTTTGAATATATTGCGGCAGATATCGACTCCGATTGTTGTCGAGCCTCCCAAACCGAGATCGAGCAGTACCAGATCCGGTAGCCGGGCTTCTATCAATGGCCAGAATTCGGCTTCGGTCATGGCGGTTCCGATTACTTCCGCATTGGGTATTTCGTGGCGGAATATCTCCTCCGTGCCTTTCAATTCGAGTTTTACATCTTCTACGATAATTACTTTAAATTTCTTATCTTCCATCGTTTCGTTACATATATTGTTATGACTCATTAGATATATTGTTATGTGGCTTTACATCGGTTGTCATTACCGTTTCGGTAGAGTGAAGTAAACGGTAAAGCCTCCTTCCTGTGCCGGTTCGGCATTGATGCGGCATCCGCGGCGTCCGGCAAATTCATCATGGTCCCGGATGATCTGTTTGCATATCAGGTATTCCGTTCCCCTCAGTTCCCCTTTCTCACCGGAGGTCATTCGTGCCAGATTGGGATAGAATAACTTATTGAGTTCGTCCACACTCTTTTCGCGACGCGTATCGGTAAAGAGGAAACGGATGTAATTCCCGTCTTCTGCAGCATGCAATTTTAATATCCCGTCTTCATGGACGGTGAGCGCTTCGTCGATCAGATTTTCAAGGAGAAAACGAAGCTGGTTGATGTCTCCGATGATTCTCTTTTCTGTCGGCTCCGTCAGAAATTCGATCCGGCTTGTTTTCCCTTTGCTTGCTTTCCGGAAATATTTCACGGCATATTCGCACAGGTCGGCTACGGAAATCGTGCTGCGGCGGAAGGTTACCTCTTCCAATTGCCGGGCAGCGCACGAACTCAGTATGGTAAAAATGCCTTTGTAATATTCTATCAATTCGCTGATGGCTTCTACATTTTCTTTTTCTTCCTCTTCCGAAAGGTTTTGTGTATTCAGGCGTCCCACGATCTGTTTGATTTTGTTGGGGTAGTATATCGTTTCGTGCTTGATCGTCGAAAGGCAATTGTCGAGCACCATATTTTGCACATGCAGCATGCTGTCTTCCCACGAGGCACGTTGCGCCTCTTCGTGTGCCGATTCGATGTCACGGTACTTTATTGCCAGTTTGACTACTGCATTAAACACCACGATGGCCACGTAGCGGGCCACCAACTCGAACAGCAGACGGTCTGTTTCCTGCGTTGTCCCTTCCCGGCGTTCCAGATAGAGTACGCCTACACATTGATGTTCTCCACCGGCATCCATCACCAGCGGAATGGCTTGTGAAAGCCCGTCGGACAGATATTGTTGTCCGTTGAAACATTGCTGCATAAGTTCCGGCATCCTTTCAAGTCCGGGATTGGAGGCAAATTCGAGCCGGTGTGTCGTTTCATTGTATACGGCAAGGCTGAGCCGGTCGATTGTAAGCAACTCGTTGATGGAGTCGAAAGCCTCATTGACCAGCCGTTGAGGGATTTCTTTCAAGGTATCCTCTTCGCGTTGCAAGGCTTCGGCGGATTCCTGCGCACGGATCAGGGAAGAGGCAAATACTTTTTTATTGATTTCGAGAATCTGTTCCAGATTGAGCCTGTTGAGCAAACGCTTGCGTATATAGATAAGATAGTAGCCGGCCAGCGAGATGACGAATAACAGGACACAGAGGATAACCCCTACAATCTTATTGGTAGTGGAACGCTCCAGTTCGCGGCAATATCCTTCCAATGACTGGTCTTCGCTCTGCAATTTGTAGAGTGCCGTGAAAGCTGCATTGTTATAGTTGTATCCTTTCAACTGTTTCAGTGCCAGAAAAGCGACGGCTGCTTCATTCCGCACATCCAGGATGGCATGGAAGTCCGAATCGAACATTTCGTTCCACCAAGTCAGTTCGGCGGGTATTTCTTCGCCGACCAGTTTCATATATTTGTGCGGATGGCGGGCATATTTTTCATAATGCCTGTTCAATATCATGATGGCCGAATCGGCATATACCAGCGCATCTTCGTAATACCCGTCTACGTTGGCAAAATAGGCGGCATTGGCATAGTCGGATGCTTCATTGAGCAGAGTTTCATAATCCGGATCCGTTACCGTTACGATAGAATCTCCTGTCACCGGACCGGTAGCCTGTCCTGTCCCTCCGGTACAGGAAGAGAACAGGCAAGCAGGCAGTAGGATGCACAATAGTACGCCTATGGCCTTACGTATTCCCAATGGCAGCCGGAAATAAAACCGGCTTCCATGTCCCGGTTCACTCTCCACGTTGAACATGCACACCCGGAACAGGTCGTTCGTTTTACGGTATTTCTCAATAATCCCTTTGCAATTCATCAGTCCGAAGCCGCTCCCCTTGCTCAACCGCAGGGCTTCCGCGTCTTCGGCGGTTTTCGTGACGTTCATGCCGATGGCGCGCGAATCGTACACTTTCTCGCCGATGATGCAGGATACGTCTTCGGCCGAAAGGCCGCGTCCGTTATCTTCCACCGATATTTCCACGTATTCCTCCGTCTGACGGGCATAGATTCGCACGACTCCTCCTTCGGGAGTATATTTCCGGGCATTTTCGGCCAGTGTATTTATCATGAAAAGAGTCAGGGCCTTGTCGGCTTTCACTAAAATTGGAGCCGGCTCTATATCGAGTGTCTGTTTTTTCATTTCGAATGCCCTCCGGCCTTTTGACAGGAGTTCGAAAAGCTCGTTCAGGCTGAAAGTCTCGATGTTCAGGCTCAGTGTACCTTGTTTCATTTTGATCCACAAGGCGAGGATGTCATTGTATTCGTTGATGGTGGTTACCAGTTCGTCGATGTACTGGTATTTTTCTTTTTTGATAAGCGGGTCATTGATAAATCCTTTGTCCGTCAGTTTGCGTACCTCGTTGAGTATGCGGTCGATATAGGGATTGATGCCGTTGACAATGGCAAGGCATGCCTTTTTTATCAGGTTCTGGCGTTTGTTGGCAGCAATGTGTTGTTCGTAGACATACCGTTGCTTTTCCAATTGGTTGCGTTCGTCGCTCAGCGAAGCGATGGTCTGTTCGTTGTCCATAGCCCAATCCACATAGGGAGCCAGTACGTGTATCAGAGCCTGTTCGTCGCGGTTTAACCGGTGTTTGGGGACGAAACTTGCTTTGCCCTCTTCATTGACTTCAAGAATTATCCTGTCCGGCCCGAACAGGCGGTCGATCCCTTCCTGAACAAGGGGAAGATTCATTGGGATGGAAGCCGTTATATCCCGGCATAATGTCAGGGTTTGTTGTAATCGCTCCGTGTAGATACGGTTTTTTACTTTAGAACGCTTATTGAAGATCCAGAATAAAATGACAACATCAAAGGAGGTGCAGCAGTAATGAACAAAAAAGTAAAACATGGTACATTATTAACAATCATTTTTGCAGTGCTCAGTCTGCTGTATGTGTATCCGATCATACTGGTATTTATCAACTCCTTTAAGAAAAAAGCCTATATCAGTAAAGCACCGTTCGAGATACCGACCGGAAAGATGTATGTCGGATTAGAGAACTATATCCGTGGTATTAAACAGACAGGATTGATTCAGGCATTTGGATGGAGTTTGTTTATCACAATTTTATCTGTAGCAGTAATCATCTTATGTTGCTCCATGTGTGCATGGTATATCTGCCGCGTGAAGACAAAATTTACGAAGATCCTTTATATGCTTTGCCTGTTTGCAATGATCGTACCATTCCAGATGGAAATGTTTACATTATCTAAGATTGCAAATATGCTTCATATGGGAAATCCATGGGGACTGATTGTGATCTATCTTGGATTTGGTGCAGGACTTTCCGTCTTTATGTTCACCGGATTCATGAAATCCATTCCACTGGAGATTGAAGAAGCTGCGATGATCGATGGATGCACACCAATCCAGACATTCTTCAAAGTTGTACTTCCGATTGCAAAGCCGACTTGTGTAACAGTTACAATTCTTCAGGCAATGTGGATCTGGAACGACTATCTGCTTCCATCACTTGTATTGGATCAGAGAAAATATAAGACAGTGCCGATGGCAGTCCAGTATCTGAAAGGTGGATATGGTTCCGTAGATATGGGAGCAATGATGGGAACTCTTGTTCTTGCAATTGTGCCGATCATTATCTTCTACCTGTTCTGTCAGAGATATATTATCGAAGGTGTTGTGGCAGGAGCAGTTAAAGGATAGTGTGGACATTGTCTGAAAGATGACTTAAAATAGAACTATGAAAATTATAAAAAGACAGCAGAGAGTGAGAAATTACTCTCTGCTGTTTTCGGACGTTAAAAAGGAAATAGTAATAAGTTTGAAAAAACATTGAAACTGCAAAGTCAGCGTGTGGGAGGCGCGGGGGAATGATTACAATTTTAATCGTAGATGATGAAAAACTGGAGAGAAGGGGAATCCGTTTTCTGCTAAAGAGGGAGGAAGGAGAATTCCAGATTCTGGAAGCGGCGAATGGAAAGGATGCACTTGGCGTATTAGCATCTAATCATGTAGATATTTTGTTTTCAGATGTGAAGATGCCTTACATGAATGGTCTGGAACTGACGAAAGCTGTAAGAGAAGATCATCCGGAGATGGAAATCGTGATTTTCAGTGGATATAATGATTTTTCCTACGCGAGAGAGGCTCTGCGATATGGTGTCGTGGATTATGTCCTAAAGCCGGTCGATCCGAACGAATTTCATAAGACCTTTCAACGAGTGATGGAAAATATCTCATCTAAGGAAGAGAAGCAAAAGCAGCAGAACAGAAAAGAAGATTATCTGAAGAAATACTTCTTCCTGAGATATCTATATTCGGGAAAAGAAGAGGATTTTGTTCAACTTGAGAAATTAACGGATGAAACAGAAGATGATGTTTCACAGTTTTCGCGTATGGTTCTTGTCAGTGCATCCAATGGTTTTTTCGAGACGGAGGAGGAACATTTTCTGACAAGTCTGAAGGAAGAGGTGCAGAGAGAATTTTATTATGTGAATCTGAATTCAAATGAGTCCATCTTTCTGTTCGCGGAGAAGTATACAGACTATCATGTGGTTGTAGAGAAAATGTATCGATTCTTTGCGCATCAGTTTGACAGTGAATGTTATTTTGCGGTCAGTAAAGAAATTGAGGATAGAAAGAATCTGGCAGAGGAGTTTAAAGCCCTGGAAGGAATGCTGGAAGAGCAGTTCTACCAGCCGCATCAGCATTTATTTTTTCATGGAGAGAAGCAGGAAGAGAAGAAAGCAGACCCGGCAGAAGATTCTGAAATCATGGAACAGATCACGAATGATATTCAATATAAAGATCTGCCCCATCTCCGTCAGGATTTTCAGAAATTGGAAGATAAATACCGTGTCAATAAGCAGTTTTCAGATATGTATGTAAAGTTTGTATTTTCCGGAATTTTAAAAGAATTGCTTGATCAGATGGATGGAATGGATGAGAAAATGCTTTCGAAGAGAGTGGATCGGTTATATCGTTGCAAAAACCTGAAGGATGTGATCGCTATAGTAGACGAAGCACTTCAAGAATATGAACACTGTATACAGGAACAGGAAGACGGATTCCGTTCAGAGATTACGAAAGTAAAAAGTTACATTTATCATCATTATCAGGAGAGGAATCTTGGAGCAGAGACGCTTTCAGCAATGGTATTTCTTTCTCCCGGATATTTAAGTGCTGTGTTCAAAGAAGAAACGGGAGTGACACTGAACCGCTTTATCCGCGAGGTGCGGATGGAAAAAGCGAAAGAACTTCTTGAGACAACGAATATGAAAATCTCCGGAATTGCAAAAGAAGTAGGATTTTCCAATAACTCTTACTTCTGCAGAAGTTTCCGGGAATTTTTCGGAGACACACCGGAAGCATGCAGGAAAGGAACAGAGGCGGATGAAAAAACAAATACGGAAGCTGCTCCATCGATTTGAAAATCTGAAATTTCGTAAAAAACTGTCAGTTTTGATGCTGATCGTAGGATTAGTGCCGGTAGGGTTCCTTGCCTTTTCTATGCAGTATGGAATGATGAATCAGCTGCGAGAGAAGGAACAATCTAATTTGGAAAAAATATTGGAGCAGTCAGTGAACTCAATTGAGAATCAGTCTCAGATTTATGAAAATCTGGTCGATTATTTATCCTATTCACAAAGTCTCAGGAACATTTTCGATACGGAAATGGAATCAGATTATGAGAAATATTTGAAATATGTGAAAGTAGCAGATCCGTTGCTTCAGATGCCGACCATCTATCACAAAGAGATTCGGAGTATTACGCTGTATTCTGACAATATAGAAGTGCCACATGGAGATACACTTCTTCCAATGTCAGAAGCGGAGAATCAACAGTGGTATTCCAGGCTGAATGAAGGAACGCTGATGCAGTGGAGCATTACTCGTGGGGGGAATAAATCAATCATTGCCAGTCGAAAATTCTACGATAATGATACGATCAAAGCAGTATTGGAGATGCGCCTGGATTATGAAAAAGTTCTTGGTCCATTCATGAGTCAGATTACAGACAATACTGGTGGCATGATTCTGGATGAAAACGGAACTGTTGTTTATGCAGATTGTTCTATGGATAAAAAATACCGTCCAAAGAATATTGAGAATCTTAAGGATGTCAGTGATAAGTATTATATTTCACAGAGAACAATGAAAGATACCGGATGGAATTTCTATATCTATCGTCCAAAGGCGGTAAGTGAAAATGCAATCCATAAGCTTCTGCTTAAAAATATTCCATTAATTATAATCAGTGTTCTCCTTTTGAGTCTTTTAGGGTATGTTTTCTCCATCCGTATGGTGTCACAGTTGGAATTATTGACAGAGAATATGAACCAGATCAATATGGGACTTCGCAAGGTTACGGTGCAGAGTAAGTCCAAGGATGAGGTTGGTGTGTTGATTCGGTCATTCCAGCGCATGATGGATCAGATGAACCATTTGATCTCAGAAGTATATGAGAGTAAGATCCAGCTTCAGAATAGTGAGATGAGAGCGCTGCAGGCACAGATCAATCCACATTTCCTTTACAATTCACTTTCTATTATCAATTGGAAAGCAATTGAAGCGGGGGAGGATGAAATCAGTCATGTGACATTGGCACTGTCTACTTATTATAGAACAAGCCTGAATCGTGGTGAAACAATGACTACGGTGGCAAAAGAAATTGATAATATCCGTGCATACCTCAAGATCCAGTTGGTTATGCATGATAACGAGTTCCGTGTGGTCGAACAGATTTCAGACGGTCTTAATGATTATATGATACCGAAGCTGATCCTGCAGCCTCTTGCAGAAAATGCAATCGATCACGGAATTGATGTGTCAGATAATGAGGATCCAACGTTGTGGTTGACGATTCGTGAAGAAGATGCGCATATTTTCTTTGAAATCAGAGATAATGGCGCGGGAATGACGCAGGAGAAAGCAGATCAGATTCTGACATATCAGTCCTCCGGTTATGGCGTGCGAAATGTCTGTGACAGAATCCATGTCCTTTATGGAGAAAAAGGTGAGATGAAGATAGAAAGTACTCCGGGAGAAGGAACGAGAGTCTTTATCCGAATTCCGAAGAAGACGGAGGCAAAGGTGTTATGAAAAACGATAGGAAAAAGCGAATTCTCTCAGCCCATCTTGCATTAATTTTATTGCTGATGCTTTGGTGCGGAACCTATTTTGAGACGAAGGAAAGTCAAAGACAGATGGAACAGACAGAAGCATTTCAAAGTGAGTCTGGTGCAGGCAATGCAGCTGAAGTGAAAAGAAAGCTGATGTATGAAGCAATGCATACACCACTCGGAAAATATCCTAAGACTATTACATATACACTTGGCAAGATTGCAGGAGCGAATAATTCGAATCTTCCTGTAGGAAATACGTACGAAAACAATGCGTATACGAGATATCTGAAGAAAGTGCTTAATATTCAAAATGCAGATGTCTTTGAATTGCAGGATGGCAATACGTATGAAGAGGCAGTCAATGTAGCGATTGAAGACCGGGATATTCCAGATGTGCTTGTCGTGAAAGGAAGAGATAACCTGCTCCGCCTGATTGAAGCAGGTATGATTGAAGACCTCACAGAAACTTATGAAGAGTGTACGACAGATACAATCAAAGAAATGTATGACAGTTATGGAGATTCTCTCTTACAATCTGCAACAGTTGATGGAAAGTTGTATGCATTTCCGAATACGGTGATCGATGACGGAACTCCACTTCTCTGGTTGAGGAAAGACTGGATTGAGAAGTTGGGATTGAAGGAACCGGAAACGGTAGAAGAAGCGTTGGAGATAGTGCGTGCATTTGTAGAACAAGATGCAGCAGGAGACGGTCAGACGATTGGTCTTGCCTGTAGTACAGATGTGATTGCCGGGGCGGACCAGACTTATGGAGTGGATTCAGCGTTTATACATGCAGGTGCAATGCCATGTCACTGGATTCTGGATGAAAGTGGAGATGTAGTTTATGGGTCAGTAACGCAGGAAACAAAAGAAGCACTTTCAAAGCTTCGTAATCTATATGAGGATGAGATACTCGACCAGAGATTCTTGTTGAGAAAGACGGAAAACATAGATAATCTGTTAAAAACCGGACATTGCGGAGCAATCTACGGACGTTGGTGGGCTCCGAATAATCCGCTTAGTGCGGCATATAGTGTCGATTCAAATGCAGAGTGGAAACCGTATCTTTTAGACAAAGAACAAGTGAATGAGATACAGAAGATATCAGTTTTTGAATCCTATGACCAGTGGATGTATGTGGTGGTACGCAAAGGATATGAACATCCGGAAATTGTAGCAAAGTATGTGAGTGCGATTTTTGATCAGTCCAGATATGCAAATGATGCTTCAGCAAGAGAATTGAATGACTATTTTTCCATTAATGTAGATCCGACAGCCCGTCCGTTGAATATTAATGTGGATTATGAAGATGCACTTTATCGGACAACGGAACATATTCAGGCAGCGTTGGACAAAACGCTTGATGCGTCGGAATTGAGTGGACTAGAAAAATCTTATTATGATACATGTAAATCATTTTTGAATGGACAGTTGACAACGGCAAATGGCTGGGCAGCTTATGCATCAAGAATTGAGGCAGTGGGGGAACTGCAGAAAGCGGGAATACGAAGTGCACAGACAATGCCTCTGGAAAACGTAAATGCCGAAATCCCGCAGGAATTACAGGAACTGGAGAATGAAGCGTTTCTTCAGATTATCAGCGGGGAGAAACCAGTGGATTACTTTGATACTTTTGTGGTAGAATGGTATGCGAACGGCGGAAAAGAACTGACCGAACAGGTACAGAATGCCTATGAAAGTGGAAAGGATTAAAAAGAATGGATATTAATCAGAGACTGACAGAAGAACTGGATGTAAAACGCTGGCAGATCGATGCGGCAGTACAGCTGATCGATGAAGGCAATACGATTCCATTTATTTCAAGATATAGAAAAGAAGCAACCGGAGAACTGAATGATGAACAGCTGAGAAAGCTGTATGAACGTCTGGTATATTTAAGAAATCTGGAAGAAAAGAAAGAACAGGTAATCTCAAGTATTGAAGAGCAGGGAAAACTGACAGAAGAATTAAAGAAACAGATTCTGGCAGCGGAAACACTTGTGTCAGTAGAAGACTTATACCGTCCGTATCGTCCGAAACGACGTACTCGTGCGACAATCGCGAAGGAAAAGGGACTTGAGCCGCTGGCTGCATTGATCACATTGCAGAAGACAAAAGAACCGCTTGAGAAAATAGCAGAAGCTTATATTTCTGAAGAAAAAGGTGTGGAAAGTGCAAAGGATGCGATCAGCGGAGCATGTGATATCATTGCAGAAAGCATTTCAGATGAGGCAGTTTACAGAACCTGGATCCGGGAGACGACAATGAGAAAAGGAAAGGTTACTTCTCAGGCGAAGGATCCGGAGGCAGAGTCTGTTTACGAGATGTATTATGAGTTTGAAGAAGCCGTTGCGAAGCTTGCAGGACATCGAATTCTTGCATTGAACCGTGGTGAGAAAGAGAAATTCCTGACAGTGAAGGTGGAAGCACCGGAAGAAGATATTTTAAGATATCTTGAGCGTAAAGTGATCCGTACAGAGAATCCTTATACAACACCGGTATTGAAAGAGACAATTGCAGACAGTTACAACCGTCTGATCGGACCGGCTATTGAGCGTGAGGTCAGAAACGAACTGACAGAGAAGGCAGAAGACGGGGCAATCGAAGTGTTTGGAAAGAACCTTCATCAGCTCCTGATGCAGCCGCCAATTGCAGGCAAGGTTGTGCTTGGCTGGGATCCGGCTTTCCGTACGGGATGTAAGCTGGCAGTTGTTGATGAGACCGGAAAGGTAATTGGAACAACAGTTATTTATCCGACTGCGCCGACAACAGAGAAAAAGATCCAGGCAAGTAAGGATCTGCTTAAGAAGATTATTCCGAAGTATCACATTTCCCTGATTTCTCTTGGAAATGGTACGGCTTCCCGTGAATCTGAGCAGTTTATTGTAGAACTCCTGAAAGAGATTCCTGAGAAGGTACAGTATGTCATTGTAAATGAGGCAGGTGCGTCAGTATATTCCGCAAGTAAGCTTGCAACAGAAGAATTTCCAAAATTCGATGTAGGACAGAGAAGTGCGGCTTCGATTGCGCGACGTCTTCAGGATCCGCTTGCAGAGCTTGTAAAGATTGATCCAAAATCCATCGGTGTCGGTCAGTATCAGCATGATATGAACCAGAAGAAACTTGGAGAATCCTTAAACGGAGTTGTAGAGGATTGCGTAAATAAAGTCGGAGTAGACTTAAATACTGCTTCTGCACCGCTACTTTCCTATATTTCAGGAATCAGCAGTGCGATTGCGAAGAATATTGTAGCGTACAGAGAAGAAAATGGACGATTTACAGACAGGAAAGAACTGTTAAAAGTACCGCAACTCGGACCGAAAGCTTTTGAGCAGTGCGCAGGATTCATGCGTATTTCAGAAGGAAAGAATCCGCTGGATTCGACAGGTGTTCATCCGGAATCTTATGCGGCAGCAGAAAAGTTACTGAAGAAACAGGGATATGAAGCAGCGGCTATCACAGCACATCAGTTGACAGGACTTAGTCTTACGATCGGTGATTATAAGAAGCTTGCAGAAGAGCTTGGTATCGGTGAGATCACACTTCGTGATATCGTCAAAGAGCTTGAGAAACCGGCCCGTGATCCGCGTGATGAGATGCCAAAGCCAATCCTTCGTACAGATGTACTTGAGATGAAAGATCTGAAGGAAGGTATGGTGCTGAAAGGTACTGTAAGAAATGTGATCGACTTCGGAGTATTTGTGGACATTGGAGTTCACCAGGATGGACTTGTACACATTTCTCAGATCACAGACAGATATATCAAACATCCGCTGGAAGCAGTCAGTGTTGGAGATATTGTGGATGTGAAGGTGATGAGTGTGGATCTGAAGAAGAAGAGGATTCAGCTGACGATGAGAGGAATTTAAGGTTGAGTAGCTTGGGTTTGATTAAGATGCGTGAGGAAGTTTCTTTATTGCATCGGACACCGGCCCGCTCTACCTCATCCCTTTGACAATCTGTAACGGAAAAGCCAGAACACTCGCCATGCGGGGCTCCTGTCTGACTTTTCCTAACAGATTCTGCAAAGTGTATTCGGAACGCTCCTGCCTTATATGTGTCCTCAACAACAAAGAAACTTCCTCACTTACATTATTCAAACCGAAAGTATTTGCTTCGAGGTGACGGATTCAAGGAAAATATTGAAGTCGAGGACAAAAGTAAAAAACACCCAGAACAGAAACAAATAGAGTATCTGTTTGGGCGTTTTTTTAATTCAATTATCTGATTTTCTGTGTTGCTCCGTAAAGTTTTGGACCTACGATTGCAGCGATGATGATTTTTGCTACATCTCCTGCAAGGTATGGGATAACACCCATCATAAGTCCTTCTTTGAAGGAGAGGCTTAACAGTTTGGCAAGCCATACAGTTCCGAATGCATAACATACAGCCATTCCGATGATCATTCCGATGATTGTAGGAACGAGCTTACGATCAAAGTGATCAAGTGCAAATCCCATGATCAGTGCAAGGAAGATGAAGCCGATCAGGTATCCTCCAGTTGCTCCTGCGAGAACCTGGAGACCTCCGCGGAAAGAGGAGAAGACAGGGACACCAACTGCTCCGAGCAGGAGGTAGATGATAAAGCTGATTGTTCCGTTTTCCATTCCGAGAACAAAGATTGCAAGAAAGATTGCAAAGTTTGTAAGGGAGATCGGAACAGGGCTGAATGGCAGTGGGATGGAAAGTGGTCCGAGGACGCAGGTTACTGCAGTCATCAGGGCAATGAGCACCATCTGTTTTGTTTTTATTTTCTGGTTGTCTACGGCAACTGTGCCGGAAGTTTCATTCTGTGACATTTCAATTTACTCCTTTAGATCTTAATACTTATCGCTGTTTCAAGCGAGCTTTAACATTACTGTTTGAAATAGAACAACGATTGAGTTCTTCGTTAGTATAATTCATGAAAAGCTGATTGTCAACCATAAAATACAAAAGGTTAACAATTAAAAACCTGTGAAGATCTTATTAATTTTGCAGACATGTGATAGGCAAAGTGGAAAGAATAAGGTAGAATAGATAAAGTCAGGAAAATTGCCAGAAGAGAAAGGGATTGCATGTTTGGATATGTAACGGTCTGTGAACCGGAATTAAAAGTAAAAGACCTGAAGAAATACAGGGCATATTATTGTGGACTTTGCCGTACATTGAAAGAAGATTATGGATTTATGGGGCAGATGACATTGACGTATGACATGACATTTGCAGTCATTCTGTTATCTTCTTTATATGAGACGACTACGAAACATGAGGAACACCGCTGTAAAGTTCATCCAGCGAAACGGCAGCATATGTTGCAAAATGAGATAACATCTTATGCGGCGGCGATGAATGTACTGCTGGCTTATTATCATATGGAAGATGACTGGCAGGATGATCGTAAAGTGTCAAGTCTGATGACGAAGAGCCTGATTCAGGGAAAAGCGAAGAAAATCATAGAGAAATATCCGCGGCAGAGTGAGATCATCCGGAAATCATTGAAAGAACTTGGAGAATGTGAACATGAGAACAGCATGGATATTGACCGAGCAGCAGGATGTTTTGGCAGATTAATGGCGGAACTTTTTGTTTGGAAGGAAGATATCTGGGAGAAGACGCTCAGAAAGATGGGGTTCTATCTCGGAAAATTCATTTATCTGATGGACGCTTACGAGGATCTGCCGGAAGATAGAAAGAAGAATCGCTATAATCCATTGAAAGAACTGGCAAAGCGGCCGGACTATGAGGCGCAGATGGAACAGATCCTTCGAATGATGATCGCGGAGAGTACGGTTCGTTTTGAACAATTACCATGTCTGGTTGACGTAGACATTTTGAGAAATATACTGTATGATGGAGTTTGGAATCATTATAATAAGATTCAGATGAAGAAAAGAGAGGACAACAAAGATGAACAAAAATCCATATGATGTGCTTGGGGTATCACCAAACGCATCGGATGATGAAATAAAGAGAGTGTATCGGGATCTGACAAGAAAATATCACCCGGATGCAAATGTGAACAATCCGTTAGCAGATCTTGCAGAAGAGAAGTTTAAGGAAGTACAGGAAGCGTATGATATTATCATGAGAGAACGTGCGAACGGAGGAAATTCGTATGGGAATAATTATGGATATGGTTCTTCTGAAAGTTATTCTTATGGAAATCAGAACAGCTCTTATGGCTATGGAACGATGGATCCTAAACTGCAGGCAGCTGCGAATTATATTAACAGCAGACGTTACAGAGAGGCGATCAATACACTGGATCAGGTTCAGCAGAGAAGTGCAATGTGGTATTATCTGAGTGGCTGTGCGAATGCAGGAATCGGAAATCAGATTCTGGCGAGGGATCACGCGGCACAGGCGGTAAATATGGAACCAAATAACATGCAGTTTCGTCAGCTGTTGAATCAGCTCGACTTTAACAGCAGAAGATATCAGAGCAATCCATACGGAGGCGGATATGGAGCCGGCGGACAGAGCTGTGGAACGGGGAACATGTGCTGTGATCTCTGGTGTGCAGATACGCTGTGTGAATGTATGGGAGGCGATCTCTGCTCATGCATGTAAAAGCAAAACAAATAGCATTCGGCGGCCTTCTGCTTGCAGTGACTGTCGTATGCATGGCACTTGGAAGCGTGATCGAGACGAATACATTGTTTTTGCTGGCAGCAGCGGCATTTGGGGTAGGGATTGTTATCCGCGAGTTTGGACTTCGCACAGGAGTTGCTTTTTATCTGGCAGCAGTGTTATTAGGATTTCTTGTCACGCCAAATAAGTTTTATGTGATTACATTTGCTGCGATGGGATTCTATATTCTTGGAATTGAAGCGGTCTGGATGTTTCTTGCGAAAAGACCACAGATGGGACATAGGATGGGATTTTTTTGGTTTGCAAAATATTTGATCTTTAACTTGGTTTATCTCCCGTGTCTTTTTGGATTCCGGTCGATGCTGTTTCAGAAAGCGGTGTCAGATCAGTTGCTTTTGGCAGCTGTAATGGTTGGACAGATAGCGATATTGGTTTATGATAAAGCTTATCAGTATGTACAGGGAACCCTATGGGAAAAATGGAGAAAACGTGTTCTGTAAAGAATGTATGAGAAAATCTTGTCGAGATGACAGGATTTTCTTTAAATAAAAGGAAATGAGCCACATCTCTGTGACTCAAGGGGGAAAAAGTTTATGAAAAAGTGTTCTTTTTAAGAACAATTATAGTATAGAGGTATTTTGTGAAAAAAGTGTGATGAACTTTTGAACCTAAAATGAACATTATTGAAAAATTTTATTAAGAACTCTATAAACCTAGTAGGATAAAAGGAATATTAACATATTAGTCGAAAGTGCTGTGGGTGATATCGATTTCAACACAAAAATGATATTAAATATCAATAAAAGGGGTTGCATTTTTATTAAGAGCGCGCTATAGTAGTAAGAGTAAAAGGAATTTAATCTTCGGGGTAGGGTGCAAGTCCCAACCGGCGGTATAGTCCGCGACCCGCAGCGATGCGGTGGAATCGGTGACTTTCTTAAACAGAAAGAATTCCGATACCGACAGTATAGT
>ERZ838839.2266-NODE-2266-length-15286-cov-2.775524_pt1 | contig 15286 bp, 6 predicted proteins | sample MGYA00519909_ERZ838839 | MGnify/ENA primary metagenome ERZ838839 (study PRJEB31850, sample SAMEA3708843) | human gut metagenome | biome: human gut; feature: human-associated habitat; material: faeces | place: China | collected 2014 ... | reverse complement strand
AACAAAGATATAAATGGCCGGCATGATGATGCCCGCCAGCCACAGATAGATACTGGCGCGATACTCCAGCCACAGGTAGATAATACCGATAAACGTACCGAATATCTCCAGATAATTCATTTCCATATTTGCTTATTTATTCGTTCTCTACGCCGGCATTACCCGGATCAGATTCTATGGGTATGTTCTCAGCCTGTCATGTTAGGGCACCCCTATTGCGTGAATCGGCGGTAAAATTACGAATTTAGCAGAAGGAAAACAAGGAATCATGTAAAAACAAGTCCTCCGTTGAAAAAACGAAGAGGAGATTTCAGCGGCATTTTTGCAATGCCGTGAAATCTCCTCTTCTCCTCATTTGTCGTGTATTATAAAACTTCTTTTTCTTTGGTCAGTTGCTCTTCATATAGCGTGTTACCGATCGTATATTTGAGGCTGAACTTTTTGGCGGTTGTGTTGTAGGTACTTTCTCCTGAGTCGATAATTACCGGTCCGTTTTCAGCATCCCATGCTTTGATCAAAACTTTCTTTACATCATTAGTGCCTTCCACTATCTGATCCGTGATGGTCAGTTCTATTGTACCCGTTTGGATATCAGCTTTCTCGTCGCTCTCGTTGTTCATGGCATAGAATAGTCTGACAGTGTTGACTCCGGTAGGCTTAATCGTTTTAGGCTTCTGAATCGTCTTCGGAGTTTCTCCTTCTAAGGTGGTATGCCCACTCATCTGGTAACTGCCCGAATAGTCATTCTTTAATTTTAATAGAATCAACATTTTATATCCGGATTCACTTATCGGATATCCTGTTGTACTTTCTATTTCGACGGGGATGACGTATGACTGGTCAATCTTCAGACTTGCTGTCTTTATCAACACAGGAACTTCGGCGGAAATACCTTCAGCGTGCTTGATTACCGTATTCTCCAAAGAAGGAATGGAATATAAATCAGTATCCAGTGATTTATAATATTTGTCCTCATTCAGAACGGTCCAGTATTTTTTATTGTAAATATCTACCAACTCTTCGTTGATCTTCATTTTTACGTTCACATCTCGGTCTAATGCTAATGTACCGGAACTGCTGACCGTGAAATAAGTTTTCACTTCTTCGTTACTGTAGCTTACTTCTGTGGTCCATACTCGGTTGTAAGCACCGATCAGGTAGATTTCTTTCTGATATTGTTCTTTTTCAAGCAGGTCTTTTTCACAAGAAGTGATGGAGAGCGTTAACAAAGAACAGACCACTATTTTGTATATTGATCTCATTATATGTTCAATTTTATATGATTAATAATCAGTTATATGATAGAAAGGGGAAAGTTACCAATCTCCGAATCCGTCCCATCCTGGATTTTGTTTCAGTTTGGCATTTTTATCCAATACGGCTCTCGGAATAGGATAGAAGTACATCTTCCTGTCAAAGCTGCGTAATGCATACTTATGAACTACATTGACAACAGTATAGAATTGGTCTCTTTCGGTTGTCTTCTTGGTAACGTCCATACCTTGTACCGGTTTGTTTTCTTCTGTTTCTGCTAGTCCCCAACGACGCAGGTCATGATATCTTCTTCCTTCGCACGCAAATTCGATCATGCGTTCGCGGATGATTAACTGACGCATCTTCACTTGATCGCTGGCATCGGCAAGGGTGATGCCCGGCAATCCGGCACGGTAACGAATCATGTTGAAGTAGTACATGATTTCCTCCGGATTATACAAAACATGATAAGTGGTGTTATCTGCCGCTTCCGTATATTCCGGTTCTCCTTTCAGTTCATTCAATGCTTCTACATAGTTCAACAGTATTTCCGCATATCTGAATACAGGGAATGTTTTCGGTTTTATTTTAGCACCTGTATGACTGGTACAGTTATCCTCCGGATGGATATATTTCTTTAGAGTATATCCCGTTAAGTTATAGTCTTCTGGATTGGCAGCCTGTTTTGCACAGTTGCCATTCACGTAATATCCTGCTGTAAAGTTAGTCACGTTGGGAGCTTCGGTTCCTGTTACCGAAGTTGCGGGCCAGAAACATTCACAGAATCCGATAGATGCGTAGAAACGCGGTTCGCGGTCCAGATACATTTTGGCAACGGTTGGTCTCAGCTCATATCCTGTGGCGATGGTAGGTACAGTACCCGCTTCTTCATAATAATCAGGTTGTTGCACATAATCTTCTCCATCTTTCATGTAGTAGGCATCTATGAGTTTCTGAGTGATTCCTAAGCCGTTCCATCCTCCCAGTTTCAACGGGAAGGCGATTGAAATGATGTTGTTGTTCAAGGGAGTAGCATAAATAAGTTCAGGGTTTTTCACAGCCAGTGCTTCTCCATTGAACATGTCTATATACGAATGGTAAGGATCGATTCCTCCTACTCCTAACGGGAATTCCGCTTGTGACGCCTGAGAGGATGCATACGTGTTTTCATCGCTGGGTACAGTGTATAATGAGTAAATACCGCTATCGATAATTCTCTTGGAGGCAGCAGCTGATTTCGCCCATTTCACCGGGTCATATTGCTGGGCTATCATGTTTCGTCCGTCGGAAGTGGTCCAGTCGGCATAATATTGATTGCCGTTGTACCACTTGGAAGCTTGATAAAGCCGGACACGTGACATGAGGGCGGCTGCCGCATATTTGGTAGGACGTTCGAATTGAGTGCTCGGGCGCGTCGGGTCCAGTAGACTGTAAGCTTCTTCGAGGTCTTTGCAGATATATTCCACACATTCATCGTACGTGTTACGTTCGAATGACAAGTTTTCAATGTTTTCATCTACCGACAGCGGCTCTTCGGGAAGGATGACTGCCGGTCCGTAAAGTTCCAACAGATAGAAATAGAAGGAAGCTCTCATGAAATGAGTCAAACCCATAATTTCACGTCTGTCCAATCCTTTCAGGTCTTTGCATTCATCGATGCGGGTGAAGATAGTGTTACACTTACGGATACCTTTGTAGTATTGTCCCCACATGTTGTAGTAAGAATCGTTCTGCGTAATTTTGTCTGCATACAAGTAGGTACCGGCGTACTCAGCTTTCTGCCATGACAGAAGAACTTCATCTACCGCAGTCTCGTAAGGACCGTAGGAACCGGAAAACAAGTTGCCTTGAGCGGGCATTAATGCCGCAGTTCCCCACACATAACGCTCCAGATAATCTTGTCTGGCAAAGATGGAGTCGAGTGGAGTCAGGTCGTTAAAGTATTCATCAACTGCCAGATAGTTGCATGAAGTCAGCATGAACGGGATGATTCCCAGTGTCGTGCATAGAATATGAAGGCTTTTCTTTAATATCTTTTTCATAATAGTTTTCAATTAGAACGTAGCTGTTAACTGTAAAGAGAAAGTACGCTGTAGCGGATATACGGCGCCGTTTTTAGATGCCTGTCCCGGATCCCATAGTTTCACTGAATCCCATACTGCCAGATTCTGTCCGACAAATTGCAGATTCATATCACTGATGCCCACTGTCCTTAGTACTTTATTCGTTCCGATACGATAGGAAATATCCAATGATTTCCAACGCAGGTAAGAACCATCTGCCAGCCAGAAAGTAGAAGCACGGTTATTGTTCTTATTCTCTCCGTAAGTCAGGCGCGGGAAACGTGCATTCGGGTTTTCTGTAGAAGGATCCCCTGAATACCATGCCGGTGTCCAACGATTCTTCGGGTCGTTTACGATGGATAGAATGTTGCCGACTTCTCCGCCTGAGAAGGGATAGAATCCGGAACCGCCGTATAAGAAGTTAACTTTGGCTGCTCCAGTGAATAAAGCACTGATAGTCCATCTTTTATATCTGTATTCCAGTGCAAAACCGTATTGAATTTGCGGTACATTGGAGTGTGCAATAGGAACAATATCGTCATCGTCAATTTTTCCGTCAGCGTTCACGTCTTTATAGCGGATATCTCCGGGGCGTACTTCGCCGTATGTCTGTTTCGGGCTTCGGTTGATTTCATCCTGATTTTGAAATAAGCCTAATGCAACCAAACCGCGCATAACACCATAATTTACATCGCTATACGATTGGTAAGGGTAGCGCACCGCATCCTGGTCCCAATGTACAACTTTGCTGACAGCATATGTCATGTTGGCACGCACCGTGAAAGAGTTGTCTTCGTTTATTTTCTGGTTCAGGTAAATGTTACCATCTATACCACTACTGCGCATACGTCCTACGTTGGTATATGGGTTGGTCACGACGCCTACTTCCGAAGGCATCATTTTTCTTTCCTGGAAGATATTATCACGAGTGTCTCTGAAGATATCTACCGTTCCACCTATTTTATCATTGAGAAATTGGAAGTCGATACCCAGGTTATATTTCTTGGCTACCTCCCAGTGTAAGTTGTTGGCTCCGATTTGTTTTTCTGTCAATCCATTGGAACCCCAACGACTACCACCTCCAAAGTTAATCAACGTCAGATATGGGAACCGACGTCCACCACCGATCTGATCGTTACCAACTTCACCATAAGAAGCTCTGATCTTCAAAAAGTTGAGCCATCCTGCATGATTCTGCATAAATTCGTATTGGGTCGGGATCCATCCTAAGGCTATTGCAGGGAACAAACCGAATTGTTTGCCCGGTTCAAAGTTTTCGGAACCGGTGTATCCTACGTTTCCTTCTATCAGATAAGCATCTTTATAAGAGTAAGTGGCTCTGGCAGATAACGCTTGATAACGTTTGGGAATAGATGAAATTTCATCATTTGCTTCGGTGGTTTCGGTGCTTTGCATATAGTAATGTATCAAACCGGTTACACGATGTTCCTGATTGAAAAGTCTTTCATAGGCAAGTTGCGATTCGAAGTAATATCTCCGGTCACTGGCAGCACTCTTGGCGAATTGAATGTTACTGGCTGATACCGTACGTTGTGTCATTAATGAACCGTCATTGTAACGGCCAAAGGCCTTGTATAGGTCCGGCATTTTGGAGCGGACTACGTTGTGTATATTGTTATTGTTATACGAGAACATTCCTCTGGCAGTCAAACCCTTGATCCATTTTCCGAAGTCTTGACGTAAGGTGAAATTGATGTTCATAGTGGTCCGGTTTCCCTTTTTAAATCCGGTATGGTTCAACAAGATATATGGTGAGATCTGTTCTCCGTTTTTACCATAAGCAGGAAGCATTCCATTGGAATAACGTAAAGGCACCGTCAGGGGAGTCAGATAGGCTTGTGCGGCCCAGAGTGCGTCATTGTTAGTTCCGAATCCCGGTGCTCTGTCTTCTACAATAGCTCCGTCCATAGCCAATCCCATGATTGTTGATGAAGTTAGGTTCATGTCTACCTTTGCGCGGAAATTATATTTAGCCCATTTGACATTCGTGTTGTATTTGTTAACTTTGTCTTGCTTGAAGATAGCATCTTTGAATGTACCTCCTACACTGACAAAATATCTGGCAACTTTTCCACCACCGGATACATTTAAATAGTGCTGATGATTAATAGTTACATCTTTCAGTATCTCTTTTTGCCAGTTAACGTTTGGATATAAGTCATTATCCAGTCCTGCTTTAATAATCTCCAGTTCTGTCGGGCTATAAAGAGGGTCCATATTGCTTACCACTCGGGCTTCGTTTGCCAAGCTGGCATAATCGTATGCTTCCAGATATTCGGGCATACGGGGGGAATAAGAGAGAGTCATACTGCTTTTCCAGGTTACCTTGGTTCGACCTTCCTGACCGGAACGGGTCGTTACCAAAACAACGCCATTTGCACCACGTACACCATAAACGGCTGTTGCCGAAGCATCTTTCAAGATAGAGAAGCTCTCAATATCCGACGGGTCGAGGTCGTTGAGGTTTCCTTCAATACCGTCAATCAAAACCAGCGCAGACTGGTTGGCACCAAATGTGCTGATACCGCGAATCCAGAACTCAGAAACATCCTGCCCCGGTTCGCCGCTTCGGTCAACGGCTATAATACCGGGAACCACACCTCCCAGCATATTGGCTACGGAAGTTGACGGAGCACTGATGGCAGCCGGATTGACACTGGTGACAGCACCTACCACGCTGACTTTACGTTGTGTTCCCATACCTACAACAACTACTTCGTCCAATGATTCTGAGTCGGGCTCCAGAGATATACGCATCTTCTTATCGGTTTGAGCAACCACTATTTCTTTGCTCTTATATCCCATAAATGAAACAATCAGCGTTGTTTTTGGAGCTAATGATTTCATACTGAAGTTACCATCCATATCTGTTATAGTTCCGGTTTTTTCTTTCCCTTTAACAGATATGTTTGCACCCGGGAGCGGATCACCATGTTCATCTAACACGATTCCGGCAATTTGAATTGGTTCTTGTTGGGCCCATATCCCTTGTGTTGCATTTCCTGCCAATAGCAGAAAGAAACACAGGGTTAATTTAAAATATAGTGTTTTCATTTCTATTCCTTATTAATTATTCAATAGCAAGTTTTCTGATGCAGTGGTTGTTTTGATCTGCAATGTAAAGAAATTCATTTTTGTCCAAATAGACACCCCAAGGCTGATCGAATTGGGCTTCCAAAGGATCCCCGTCTTTGTATCCTTTCCCGCTACCTGCTATCGTGGTCACGATATTTAACTTGGTGTCAACTTTACGAATCCGATGGTTATTAACATCCGCTATATATAAATTGCCTTCTTTATCAATAGCAATTCCACGCGGCTCATTGAATTGTGCTTCTTGTACATCTCCGTCCCGGAAGCCTGCGCCTGCACCGGGAATATATTCTTCAATGTCTCCGTCTAGAGCTGGCCAACCGTCCGTATCGCGTGTGAGCTTAAAGCGATAAACTGCACTTTTACTATGCAACACACAATAAACATACTTATCAACCGGATTGTAAGCACATAAACCATTGGAGCCTACATTATAGAGTGTACCGATTCGTTTTGCTTTGTTGGGATTTAAGGTTCTTTTATTCTTATCAAAAGGTTGTGTCCACAATTGTCCTGTGTTTTGGCGGTATATCACAAAAGTAGAATCTACAGGGTCGAGAACAACACTATGCATCCATCCTCCGTTGGCTAAAAGCTGTCCCATTTTATCAGCCACCCAGCTCACATTAGCATCGAATAAGAAACAACCGAAGTTGGCATTATCGCATGGACCAAATAGTTGTTTCTTTTCTTTATCGATAAATAAAGGTTGGTCGATTACCATGCCATCCAGTAAAGTGATCGTTTTATTTTGTTCGATGGATGATAAACGCGTTCTTCCATCAGAGTCGAATATGAATACATTGTCATCATTGTCTACAGCTACATACCTTGGAGTATTGAATGTGGTCTCGCCGAGAGTTCCGTCTTTATTGCCACCTTCTTTGGCTTTTCCTACTACTGTAGATACGGAAGAAGTTACAATATATTTGAATGTTTTTTCAGCATTGCTGAGTTCAGCTTCTTTTCCGGCAATCTCCACCCGTACATGGCTTTCCCCTCCGGCTTGCTTGGGCACTTGGGCATAAATAACATCAGGCTTGACACCTAAAACCAATGCCTCCCGTTCATTACCTACTTCATCCTTGAAGTAAACTTTCACTTGGCTTTTGTCTTCTCCGAAATTGGAACCTTTAACAATGAATTTGGTTCGTATGCCACCGGAATCGGGCATAAACTCTGTAAACTTGACTGGTTGATTAGGATCGAAAGCTGTGCTTTTCTTGTCTTCATTACAACCTACTATTAGTAGCAGGAAGCCGAAAACCATCCAGATTAGATTAAATGATTTACGCATGTTTTTCTATAAGATTTTATTAGTTTGAAAAAAGGTCTTTTTAGGCTTTCTATTTAAATAAGGTTTAATAGATTCTAATTGATTTCAATTTGACTTAAGGGCTTTTGGCTTTTTCTCTCATGTGATTAATTGTTTTAAATATTACAGATTCAAAGGTGTAAATGGCTATATATAATTGTGAAGCACACTTTCCGTTCGGTTTTCAGGATACAAACTTAGGGGATTTCAAGGAATCAGGAGCATATGCTTTTATTCATCCATGTATATCTTTTCATTCAAAATTGCTTTTTTTATCATTTGCTTCGCCTTTCTGTTATAATATTGATTATTTTTGTGACACTTAAACTAATATGAATATATAATGAAGCGAACCGTTCGATATACCGTCCTTGTTTTGATTGCTATTATAAATTCTTTAGTTATTACTACTTCTCTCTATGCTGTTCTGCCTTATAATGAACTTCATCAGTTGAATATGAGTAATGGCTTGGTAGATAACATCATTACTTGTATCTATCAAGATCAAGATCGTTTTATGTGGTTTGGATCCAGTAATGGGCTGAGTCGATATGACGGGAAGCAGATTCGCAATTTTAGTGTAGACAATGCGAGGATGTATGTTTCCGATATAAAAGAGACTTCTGATGATAAATTGTGGGTAATAGCTAATGAGTATTTATATTGTTTTGATCGACGGAAAGAGAAATTTGTTCTTCCGTCTTTTCAGGATGGAAAAAAGGCCATTTCTGTAAGTGCTATGGAAATAACGGGGGATTCACTTTTTTGGATAGTAAAAGGCGGACAATTGCAATGCTTGAAACGACATTATAAATTAGTGAAAGGTGACTTACAAATAGAGATGACCGTCGAAGCAGGCTATCCGTTTTTTTTAGATGAGGGGGAATCTTTTTCGAATTTATGTGCTTCACAAGACGGGCATTTCTTGTATTTGGTTACCGATAAGGGAAATTTGTTGTTCTTTGATAAGATTGCAGGTAAAGTGGTCCGGAAGTTCAAATACTCTATTAATCCTAGTGCTAATGCTACTACTATCATGAGTGAAGGGGAATATATTTGGGTTTCTTCTATAGTGGGTGGAGTAACTCGTCTGCATATTCCCACGGGAAAATCTGATTATTATCAGTATAATGAGGATGCCAGGTTGTCTTCTTTATCACATTCAGATGCGTATGGGGTGGTTGCATTGGATAATGATTCTTACATTGCAGTAACCTGGAATGGATATACTCTGTTAGCTCCTGAAGAAAATGATCCTTCTAAGTTGTCGGCAACGCCTTATACGAATACCTCATTTTTGCAGTACCGGAATGTAGAGACAAGAATGATTTCTGTTTATTATGATAAAGAGGGAATACTATGGATCGGAACTAGAGGAGGAGGGATTGTCTATTTTGATTTTAGACAGCATTCTTATATGCAATATCACAGCAAAAAACATAATGAAATCTCTGCTCAGGTAGCTGACAAAGATGGTCGAATTTGGTTGGGCACTTACCATGAAGGAATTATGCGTAGTGACCAGCCTTATGCTAAATCGCGACCGCTGAACTTTTCTCCTGTGGGCAATCAAAAGGAAGTCCCGGTGTTTTGTGCAATCAAAGATTCATGTTCTAATTTATGGTTTGGAAATGCTTCCGGAAACTTGATTTGTTATGACTGGAGTTCCGATTCTTTCCATATATATCCGCTCAATCATTTAGGGAAAAAGGTAAACTCCTATATAGTGGCCTTAATGATTGACTCCCGTTATCGGTTTTGGGTATGCACTTCTGCCGGATTGTACTTATTTGATCATCAGACAGGTCATTTTGAATTATTGTCATTGCGTGAAGCCTTGAAAGAAGATGCAGAGCCATGGGTCACTGCTATTTGTGAAGATAAACAGCGGAATATCTGGATAGGGACAGCAAAAGGTATTGTACGATTATCACAGGTAAATGTTCGTCCATTAAAGATGGTTCATGGATATGAAGAAAAAGAAAATATAGGAGCTCGTGTAGTTAGTGCTTTACTGACTGGTACTGACGGAACTGTATATGTGGGTTATAAAAATGGATTTGGAATCATTCCTGTGGGCGAAGATAGGATAACGTCTTTTTATACAGTAAAAGATGGACTTTGTAATGATTGTATAGATTGTATAGTGGAAGATGAGAAGAAGCGTATTTGGTTGGGGAGTATATCCGGTATCTCAAGATATAGCCGACAACAACATGTCTTCTACAACTATTATATTTCTAGTAGCAATAAATCTGTGATGTTGTTTAAGAATACTTTATTTTGGGGAAATAACAAGAGCTTAACTTATTTTGAACCGGAAATACTGACATCTGCCACCATTGCCAGCAAAACTCTTTTAACTGGATTGGAAGTCGATAATAAGCAAATCAATATAGGTGAGAAGATAAAAGGGCAAGTTGTTTTGGACTCAAATATTGCATCAATTGACCATTTGGAACTGGTCAATGCAAACCGTGATTTCTCTCTCCTTCAATAATCTGGCTTTTTCGAAGGATCTGCAAAAATATAGCTATCGGTTATATCCATATCAAAAAGATTGGATTGTTTCTGAAGCGGGTAAGGTCTCGTTTACCAACTTGTCTGCCGGTTATTATATTTTTGAAGTCAAAACATTGTTCCCTAATAATACGGAAGGAGACGTTACTGCATTGCCGATAACAATCCTTCCACATTGGAGCCAGACCGTTTGGTTTCGTTTGCTTTTGATTTTCTCGGTTTTATTTTTGGTTGGTTATATTTTCTATAGTTTGTTGCGGCGGCAACGTCGTTTCAAAAAAATGATTCAATTGAAACATGAACTGACGATTGCAAATTTGGAGAGAAACGCAGAACGGCATATACGGGAAGAACGTGAGAATTTTTTTATGAATGCTGCTCATGAGTTAAGAACTCCTCTTACTTTGATACTTGCTCCTATACATGATATAATGAAGTCCATTACCCCATCGGATAATTGGTTTGATTCATTTAGCAGATTGCACAAGAATTGTCTTTCTCTACAGACACTGGTTGATCGTTTGCTATATGTACAGAAGATAGAGGGAGGCATGATAAAACTTCATTTGTCAGAATCGGATATAAAGGAGATTGTTAGCCGGGTGGCTAATCCTTTTCTGCAAATGGCTATGGTCAAGAAGCGGGAATTTTTGGTCCAGGTGGATACAGTGCCTTTGTATTTATGGGTGGATGTGGCGAAAATAGAATCAGCTGTTCAAAATTTGTTATCAAATGCCTTTAAATACACTTCTCAGAATGGACGTATTGAACTGGCTGTGTCAGAGGCGGAAATTGACGGAAGACCTTATTGCCTTGTAACAGTGTCTGATAATGGAGTTGGGATACCTGATGATTTGCAACAGCACGTGTTTGATTCGTTTGTAACAGGGAAACGTATCCCGCAATATTCCACGTCAATAGGTCTTGGATTACATATTGTAAAGCATACGATGGGGTTGCATCATGGATTTGTAACGTTGACCAGTCGTGTTGGAGAAGGCAGCCGATTCGTTCTGCACATTCCGATGGGGCTTTCTCATTTTGCGCCGGGGGAATATGAAATGGTACCTGATCCGATGAAGGGGGATTTGTTGGAAGAGTGTCCGGTAGAAGAACGTCCGATGGAAGAAGTAGTAGAAGAAAAGAATGAGACTATGGAAGAGCCCGTTAACAGAGTGAAAAATAATAAGGAATTTTTGTTGATTATAGAGGACCACGATGAGATGAGAGAATATTTATGCAGTCTATTTAAAGAAGATTATAATGTTATTGAGGCTGGAAATGGAGAAGAAGGGGTGGCTATGGCTGATAAATATATACCTAAATTAATCATATCTGATATAATGATGCCTGTTAAAGATGGGTTTGAATGTAGTCGGGAGATTCGTGAAAATAAGCGGACTTTTCATATACCGGTTATCTTTTTAACAGCTAAAGCAGAGGATGCTGACCGGTTGAAAAGTTTACAAATAGGGGTAGATGACTATATAATGAAACCTTTTAATCCGGAGTTATTGAAAGAGAAGGTGAAAGCGTTGATAGAACAACGTGATCTGTTAAGAAAACTTTATGCGAAAACTCTTATGCTGGATGAAGAGGTACTGGAATCTTCAGAAGATGTTCAGGATGTTTTTATGCCTAAAATGCTTCAGATTATAGAAGAAAATTTATCAAACCGGAATTTTACAATAAAAGTGCTGACGGACAAATTGAATATGAGCCAGCCGACCCTTTATCGCAAGGTTAAGCAGAAAACTGGTTTGTCGATTATAGAGGTGATTCATGGAGTACGGATGAGTAAAGCTGCCTCTATTATCATGAGCGGGCGATATAGCAGTCTGACAGAAGTGGCGGAAATGGTAGGGTATGATTCGATGATTTCCTTCCGTAAGCAGTTCGTTGCACAGTTTGGGGTGCTTCCTTCCAAATATATGGAAGAGAAAATGAGGAAATAAGAAGCCGCGTTCCATGTTGGCGGCTTCTGGCTTGTCTGTTTGAATAGTTATTGTTAAAAGCGGAAAGAGACATGACCCATAACGTTTGTACCCGCTTGCGCAGCGTATCCGGCAGAATCTATTCTGTGATTCACATCCTTGTCGTAAGAACTGGATGCCCAACCGTTGTTCTCGTATTCTTCGTTGAAGAGGTTGTAGACGGTCACACCCATAGTTACTTCTTTCACCACTTTTCGGGGTTTGAATGTATAGGCCAGATTTAGGTTGCTCACGAAATACTTATCCAGAGTCAATGCTTCCACTTCTGCATTTGTCATATATTGCTTGCCGACAAATTGGGATTGAAGGGCTGCTTCGAATCCTTGATAGGTAAAAGCAAAACGGTTGTTCAGCAGGAAATCCGGTGAAAAGGCGATGCGAGTACTCTTATGAGAAACGCTTACGACGTCCAGTAAGTTCCAGCCATCGTAAATGGGAATGTTTTCTACAAAATTCTTGATACGGTTTTTGCTCCATGTCGCATTGATATCCCATTGGAACCATTTACAGGGCTTGATACCTAGCATCAGTTCGATTCCCATCCGGTAACTGTCCGGAACGTTTTCTGTCAGGGCTTCACCGATATCGTTCAAAGCTCCGGTGAGGACAAGCTGGTCGGTATAATCCATGTAGTAGAAGTTGGCGCCTGCTGTCAGCCAATGATTGGCGAATGTGTATCCGGCTTCGTAGTCGAGCAGCTTTTCAGCTTTCGGATAACTGTCGGGATCACCATCCGTATAATTATTTCTTGTCGGCTCTTTTTGAGCTACGGAGAAAGAAGCGTAGACACGGTGATTGGAGTTGATATTCCAGTTCAGTCCGACTTTCGGGTTGAAAAAGTCGAATTTCTTGTCTACGGCCAGCGGACGCAACGCACTTTTATTCCAGTCGTATTTGTCATTTGCTCCGTCGATGGTGTAGTCGATGTGCCGGTATTGCAGGTCGGCATAGGCATGCAGCCCTTTTGTAATTTGGTAATTGGCTTTTGCATAGATGTTTCCGTCTGTTTTGCTGCCATTGTTACGATAGTATTCGTGGTCCGGGTTCAATGTTTCCGTGTAGTTCTTCACCCATATTACCTTACCGTAGTGGTCATTACTGTAATGATTCAATCCTCCTCCTAAAGAAGCGCTTAATTTTTCATCTTTATAATCGACCGAGAATACTCCGCCGCCGAAACCACTGTCCACCAGTTTCTGACGTATCAGATTGGTTTTGGTTTGGGCTTCTGTATTTTCCGGAAGATAGAACGGCTTTAATCCGTACTCTTCCAGTGTACGTCCGTTTTTGTATTCTTGATAATATCCGAATCCGTCGGTGTAGTGCAAAGCGATGTTCAGATGCCATTCCGGTGAAAACAAGTGGTTGAATATCAATTGATAATTCGTCTGCTCGTAATTGTCAGTCTGGTCGTCATAGAAGCCGATAATGTTTCCTTTGTTCAGGTTATCGTCCTTGATGGCTCCATTCGGATTATACGTCCGGTCTGTTTCCAGTTGTTTCCGGCTGATACCGTCCCAGGCATGATAGGTTTTCTCTTTGCCACCGAAAGCGATTAATTTCAGTGTGGTATTTTCACCGTAATACCCTCCTTGCAGGAAGTAGGATTTTAAGTCGGATGTGGCGCGGTCGCGGTATCCGTCGCTTTGGATATTCGATATGCGGGCATCGAAAGCCCAATGATTGCCCAACAATCCCGAACCGACACGCACGGTCTCTTTATGTGTATTGAATGAACCGTAAGAACCGGAAACTTCGGCATAGGCTTTGGAGGGGATACCGGCTGTACGCAGATTGATGCTGGCGCCGAAAGCTCCTGCTCCGTTGGTTGAAGTTCCTGCTCCACGTTGTATTTGCATGTCTTCGAGTGAAGAAGCCAAGTCCGGTGTGTTTACCCAAAAAATGGAATGACTCTCGGCATCATTCATCGGAATCCCGTTGGCGGTAATGTTGATGCGTGTGGCATCTGTTCCGCGTACACGGATGCTGGTATAGCCTACTCCGCTACCGGCGTCTGATGTGGTGAGTACCGAGGGGGTAGCCGTCAGTAGAAACGGAAGGTCGAGTCCGAAGTTCTGTTTCTGAATCTCTTTTTGGGAAATGTTGCTGTATGCCACCGGAGTCTTAGAAGTGGCACGGGTGGATACTACCTGCACCTCTTGCAGTTTGACTACTCTCAAACTGTCTTTGGCACTTGTCTGTGCAAAGGCATTTGCGCTGGCTGCCAACAGGAGGGCAGCAGCCGATAAATTCTTTTTCATTTTGCAGTTTATTCGTTCTCTACGCCGGCATTACCCGGTTCAGGTATTATGGGTATGTTCTCAGCCCGTCATGTTAAGGCACCCCCTATCTCGTGAAATCGCCGGCAAAATTAGTGCTTTCGGACGAAGAAAGCAAAAAAACTTTTATATTTGCTTGGAACAAAGTAACTTTGCAACTTGTTAAGATTGAATTAAAATCACGATTTATTTACTTAAAATAACAAACTAAATTATGCTACTATTACAAGTTACTCAGGCTGTTGCCGACTCTTTACAGGTTGCAGCCGACAATTTGGATCAGGCTATTGCGAATGCGGATGGCCTTGATAAGCTGTCTCTTATCACTCAACAATTGCTCGATGCCGGTGTGCATGCCGGTGCAAGTATCTTAAAGGCGATACTTGTTTTCATAGTAGGTCGTTTCCTTGTTTCGATGTTGAACAAGCTGACCGTCCGGATGATGGATAAGCGACATGTGGATATAAGTATCAAGACATTTGTCAAGAGCCTTGTCAATATCCTGCTGACAGTCCTTCTGATTATTTCGGTTGTCGGTGCATTGGGGGTAGAGACTACTTCATTTGCTGCATTGTTGGCATCTGCCGGTGTGGCCATCGGTATGGCCTTGTCGGGTAATCTTCAGAACTTTGCAGGAGGGCTGGTCATCTTGTTATTTAAACCCTATAAGGTGGGCGATTGGATTGAAAGCCAGAGTTTCTCGGGTACCGTGAGGGAGATACAAATATTCCATACTATTCTGACTAC
>ERZ838839.2246-NODE-2246-length-15435-cov-13.521847_pt1 | contig 15435 bp, 10 predicted proteins | sample MGYA00519909_ERZ838839 | MGnify/ENA primary metagenome ERZ838839 (study PRJEB31850, sample SAMEA3708843) | human gut metagenome | biome: human gut; feature: human-associated habitat; material: faeces | place: China | collected 2014 ... | reverse complement strand
CCAGTTGCTGAAATTCTTCATCGGTCAATGCAGGAATCTGAGATTGAAATTCGGAATCAATGATAAATTCAAACTTGTTTTTCTTCATAGGCAAAATCTCCTTTCAAAAATTTATTGGTAGTTCAGCCGTTATCCCCGCATGGATTTCCTGCCCCCTTCCAGCGGCGTTTTCCGGCTCTCCTTTTCAGGATCTTCGCCGGGTATCCCATGCAGACGGTCATGCGGTTTTCAAGGTTCGATGAGAGACTTAAAACTAGATTAGCACGTTCATAGAAGATTTTTTAGGACATATTACGTCCGACTTTCACGAAAATCGAGTTGAATTTCTACTAAAAATCGGACATTCTTTGTCAGCACTTGCGAGAAAGCAATGAAGAATGTGCTTCTGTGGGCTTAGTGTATCACATCGTAAATTTTATTTTTAGGAACTGGTAGTTCCGGTTTTAAAAAATACGAAGTGAATTTCAAGGCAAAATCGGAACTATTGGTTCTGGTTTTGCGTATCAACGTAAGTTCAAATTTTGGGTGCCGTTCTCTCTGCATGGACTTCCTGCCCCCTCTCGGCGGCGTTTTCCGGCTCTCCTTCTGGTCATCGCCGGGTATCCCATGCAGACGGTCATGAGGTTTTCAAGGTTCGATGAGGAGCTGTAGAAAGCATATCACAATCATACAAGCGTTTTTAGGACGTATCAGGTCCGGTTTTGAGGGAGAAAACCGGACTTAGGAGGTCCGGTTCTTGTGAACAGCTCTGGATAGAGCATATCATAATAACACTCAAATTTTTAGGAGGTGATACTTCCGCTTTTTGCCTTCAAAACCGGAAGCAATAGTTCCGGTTTTGTGCGATATTGAATTTATCAACGACGATTTTCATAAAACAAATTTTTCTCCAAGAAATTTGCTTATTCAGCGGTCGTTAAGGTGCGAAACTAGCGCATTCTTGTGCTGAACATCTGGTTTGGGCGAAGCCCAACAAGTGTTTTGAAGCTGGATTTGTAAAATCGAATTCAAAAATTGCAAGGTGGTACCGGCTCGCCCTGCTTGCTGCGGTTGCAAACTCGAAAATTTTTGTGCAGAAAAATAACCGTCCGCTTCAAGTTGAACTTGAAAACGGACGGGCTCGATTGCAAAATGATTTTCAAATTTGGGAAGCACGTTGAGAGGCTTCATAGCACCCGCAAGCAATGCAGACGTATATACATCTGCTTATTTTGCGTTGCAAAATACTTGTTGGGAGCACCCAAACCCTTGAACTGCATCCGATGGATGCAGACTTAGCGTCTCCAAATGAGAAAGTATATGGTTCTAACACATTGTCAGCCATTGGTAAACAACTTTTCCAGTCAAAAAAGAAAATAGCGATGATTAAAGATGAACATTGCAGAAAAATGTGATACAATAGAAAATGAAAATCCAAACAACAGGAGGAACCCCCTCGTGGCAAATAATGTGAACGTCAAAAAACTGGAAGCTGACCTGTGGGAGTCGGCAGATCTGCTGCGTGCAGGCTCTAAACTCACCTCGAACCAATACTGTATGCCGGTACTGGGACTGATTTTTCTGCGGTATGCGTACAGCCGCTTCAAACTGGTAGAGCAGGAGATCCTGAAAGACCGTCCCATGCGCGGTGGCCGGGTGCTGCCGGTGGAACAGAGCGACTTTGCCGAAAAGAGCGCACTGTTTCTGCCCAAGGAGGCGCAGTACAATTACTTAGTCAATTTGCCCGCCAACATCCCGGAGCAGGGGCTGACCGGCATCGAGGGTAACCCGCTGAACAGTCTGGGCGAAGTGGTGAACAACGCCATGGAACTGGTGGAGCAGCAGAGCGAGCAGCTGCAGGGCGTTCTGCCGAAGGACTACACCATCTTCTCGGATGAACTGCTGGGGGAACTGCTGCGCATCTTCAACAATGATGCGTTGGACGATGTGGGCGGCGATGTGATCGGCCGTATCTACGAGTACTTTTTGAATAAGTTTGCCAAGAACGTGGCACAGGATGACGGCGTGTTCTTTACGCCGAAATCGCTGGTGAAGATGATCGTCAATGTGCTGGAGCCTGCCCACGGCGTTCTGTTGGACCCGGCTTGCGGCAGCGGCGGTATGTTTGTGCAGACCGGCGACTTTGTAAACCATGCGGGCATGATCGCCAACAACACCATGACTTTCTACGGACAGGAAAAGGTGGAGTACAACGCCAAACTCTGCCTGATGAACATGGCCGTGCATGGCCTGACCGGTGTGATCAAGTCCGGCGATGAAGCCAATACCTTCTATCACGATGCCCACAACCTGAACGGCTGCTGCGACTATGTGATGGCAAATCCGCCGTTTAACGTGGATAAGGTCAAGTCGGAGTCGGCGCAGAGTGCCGGGCGGCTGCCCTTTGGCCTGCCCGGTGTGAACAAGGCCAAGGAGATCGGCAACGCAAACTATCTGTGGGTGTCCTATTTCTACTCCTACCTGAACGAGCATGGCCGTGCGGGTTTTGTGATGGCGTCCTCGGCTACCGACAGTCAGGGCAAAGACAAGGACATCCGTGAAAAGCTCATCCAGACCGGCCATGTGGACGTGATGATGAGCGTGGGCAACAATTTCTTCTACACCAAAAGCCTGCCCTGTTCGCTGTGGTTTCTGGATAAGGGCAAACCGGAACATCTGCTGGACACCGTATTGTTCATCGACGCCCGCAACTATTATACCGTGGTGGACCGCACTCAGAACGAGTGGAGCGACTGGCAGCTGAAGAACCTCAACGCCATTGTCTGGCTCTATCGCGGCGAGGTGGACAAGTACAAGGTGCTTCTGGCGGAGTATCACGCAGAACTGGCGGACGACCGCCCCTTTGCAGAGATTCAGGCCGCACTGGAACAAAACGTGCAGGCCAAGCAGGAAGAAGCCAAAGCCGCGGTGGAGGCAGCACCCCGCAAAGAGCGCAAGGCCACGCAGGAAAAGTTCGACAAGGAACTGGAAGCCCTCAACGAGAAGCTGACCGTTGCCAAGGAGGCCGTCTGGCTCATCGAAAAGTTTGGCGAGGGCGTTTATCAGGATATCCCCGGTCTGTGCAAGGTGGCCAGCCGAGACACCATCCTCAACGAGAAAGGCGCATCCCTGACGCCCGGTGCCTATGTGGGCGTTGCACCCGTGGAGGATGACGGTGTGGATTTTACCCAGCGGATGAAGGAGATCCACAAGGAGCTGCTGGAATTGCAGGCAGAGTCCAACCGCCTGATGGAAACCATCTCGAAGAACCTGGAGGAGATGGGGGTATGATGTGGGAAAAAGTGAAACTGGGAGATATTGCGTCTTTCAGCAATGGCATCAATTTTAATAAAACAGCGTATGAAAAAGGCGTAAAGCTAATTGGTGTTTCAAATTTTGGAGACAGATTTTATCCTGACTATTTACAGCTTCAGGAAGTGAAAAAAGATATAGTGCGACCAGAAGATTGTCTGCGGAATGGGGATATTGTATTTGTTCGTTCAAATGGAAACAAAGAACTTGTTGGAAGGTGTATGCTCGTTAAAAATCCAACTGAGCGAGTCACATATTCGGGATTTTGTATTCGCGCGAGATTGAATGACACAGACAGATATGATCCAGTTTATTTTACCTACTATTTTAAAAGTAAAGCCTTTAGAAGAGCGGTTTCAGGAACAGCAGTAGGCGCAAATATTCAGAATTTGAGTCAGGCAAGATTATCAAATCATGATTGTAATGTACCTGATATAGAAACACAGCACCGCATTGCGGATATTCTCTCCGCTTATGATGACCTAATTGAAAACAACCAGAAACAAATCAAGTTGCTGGAAGAAGCGGCTCAGAGGCTTTATAAAGAATGGTTTGTGGATTTGCACTTTCCGGGGCATGAAAACACGAAAATTGTGGACGGTGTGCCAGAGGGGTGGATTAAAGAGGAAATAGGTAAAATCATTAAAAAAGTTCACAGAACGAAGCAGATTGTAGCATCAGAGTATAAGGACGAGGGAAGTATTCCAATAGTTGACCAGAGTAGAGCATTTGTTGCAGGCTATACAAATGATTTGGAAGCCCGTGTGGACTTTGGTATACCGATAATTGTTTTTGGCGACCATACCAGGATAGTTAAATTGATACAGTTTCCGTTTGCGAAAGGAGCAGATGGGACACAGCTGATAATTTCCGATTGCTTGGAAATGCCGCAACGACTTTTATACTGCAGTATCATGAATGTCGATTTATCAAATTACCATTATGCAAGACATTTTAAATACCTCAAAGAAGAAAAAATAATGATTCCAACAGTAGAAGTTGCAAATGAATTTGAGAACAATGTGACTGGAATTTTTTCAAAGATTCAAAATTGTAGAGATGAAATTATTCGATGCCAAAAGACAAGAGATTTACTACTGCCAAAGTTGATGAGTGGAGAAGTGGAGGTGTGACTTTATGGCAAACGAGTACATGATGGTGTCCAGTATTACGAACGTATTGGGACAAGCAAAAGACTGCTTGGTGGACTTGGGAGAAAGCTGGATTGACGCTCAATTGGACGATGGTCTTCTTAAAGAAATTCCGATTATCAAGGCGTTGATGCTTGGAAAAAATGTTATAAGGACAGTCACAGAATGTCACGAGATACGCCAAATTTCTCAATTCTTGCTAACGATTGATACCGAATGTACGGATGAGGCGAGAAGAAAGCGATATGTCAAAGTATTAAATGAAAATGCAAAGCAGTTTGAAAAAGAGCTGGAATATGTTACAATAGTAGTAACAAATTATCTTGAAAGCGAAAAACCGCAGATACTTGGTAGACTTTATCTGAAGCGGTTGGATGGCGGCTTGTCGTGGGATGAGTTTGCGGAGTATGCGTCGATGTTGAATCAACTGATTCCGGGCGATGTGATGTTGTTGAAGGAACCGCACCATAAAAGAAAACAATCACAATGCAGAGATTTGCTAAGGCTAACAGCATTAGGGCTGATGTATGAACAAGATTCTCCAAACTATCCAGATGGTGATAATGATACAATTAAAGATGAAGAAACATCGTTTACGATAACAGAGTTTGGAAAAAAGTTCGCAGAGATTGTATTAAAATAATAGGAATTGTGCTATGATGAGAAATAAATCTTTCAAAAAGAATGGAACGACAAAGCAAAAAGTCAAAAAGAGTAATATTGCAACGAAATTGAATGCAAATTTGTCAATAAATGGAACAACATATGTGGGAGATTATACTTTTTCATGTGGAAATACCGTTCCTGTGTATGAGGTCATTACCGTTCATGGATTAAATCAGTTAATAGGACATGCAAAGTTTAATAATCAAACATATGGAAAAGTATATTATCGAGGCGAAGCACGACTGCATGAAACGTTATTACCATCGTTATTGAGAAAAATGAAAAATACAAGTAAAGCAACTGAAACTATAAATAAGATTTCTGAAAGATTTATAAATGACGAACATATGAAAAACGAACTCAAAGTTAACAGGAACGAAATTGAGTCGTCACGAATAAAAATAGAAGGGATGCTTCAACACTATGGTGTAGCAACGCGATATATTGATGTTGTGGATAATCATTGGATTGCGCTTTGGATGGGACTGAACAGAGCAGAAGAGATTGGACAGTTTAATAAATGCTATCATTATACTGAACGAAGCATTCCGTTGGTGGAATTTGCAAAAGGAGAAAAAATATCAAATGAGTTGTTGTTTCAATATGTACTTCTGGTAGCAGTTCCGTTTTCGACAGAACAAAACTTAAATGGTATCCAAATGTCAGAGGATTATGTTGAAGTTGATTTGAGACAAGCACTGCCATCTACATTTCTACGTCCACATGCACAACATGGGCTTGTAATCCGAAAAAAATTACATATGAATGGTGGTCTGGTGACAAATAATATGTATGATATGGCAAGCGCAGTAATTGGAATAATCAAGGTTAGAATAGACAGGGTACGCGATTGGATTGGAAGTGGGGAACTTTTAACCCAGAATAATTTGTTCCCATCTCCGGCATACGATTATGGATATGATTTATTACTTTCAAGGCCAGACCTACTTGAAGAGTTTAAGAATAAAGGTTTTGAAATTGTAAGGTATGTGTAAATTATAAATGATAGGAGGAACTTAAATGAGCCGCGAATACTCCGAAAATGTCCTTGTCCAGAACAGCGCAGGCAATTTGCTGCAAAATGTTCTGGGCTGGGAGGTCGTGCTGGCTTACAACTCCGAAAAGCTGGGGCCGGATGGGACGTTGGGCCGCACCAGCTATGGGGAAGTGCTGCTGACCCGGTATTTTCGGCAGGCGCTTTTGCGCTTGAACCCGTGGCTCACCCCGAATCAGCTGGACGAGGTGCAGAAGAAATTCACGGCACACGTTTCCACCGCATCCCTGATGCAGATCAATGAGGAAAAGTATTTTCTGCTGCGGGATGGCATCCCGGTGACGGTCAAGCGGCCGGATGGCCGCATCGAAACGCGGAGTGCGGCGGTGATCGACTTCAAAAAACCGGAAAACAATCATTTCCTCGCCGTAAAAGAAATGAAGATCCACTCGCAGTTGTACCGCCGTAGAACGGACATTGTGGGCTTTGTCAATGGCATTCCACTGCTGTTCATCGAACTGAAAAAGCCCACCGTGGATGTGCAGAACGCCTACATAGACAATTATCGGGACTACCTCGATACCATTCCGCAGTTGTTCTATTACAATGCCTTTCTTATGCTGTCCAATGGATTGGAAGCCAAGGTGGGCACGCTTGGCAGCAAGTACGAGTTTTTCCACGAGTGGAAGCGTCTGAAGGAAAGCGATGCAGGCAGCGTGGAACTGGAAACCATGCTGCGGGGCATCTGCGAGAAAAAGACCTTCCTCGATCTGCTGGAAAACTTCATCCTTTACGACCATTCCGGTGGGCGCACCACCAAGATTCTGGCCCGCAACCACCAGTATCTCGGCGTCAACGAGGCCGTCAGTGCTTACGAGAACCGCAAGTTAAAAGACGGCAGGCTGGGTGTGTTCTGGCACACGCAGGGGTCAGGCAAAAGCTACTCCATGGTCTTTCTGGCGCAGAAGATCCGGCGCAAGTTTGCAGGCTCGCCCACCATTGTGGTACTGACCGACCGTGACGAGCTGAACCGGCAGATCAGCGATACCTTTGAAAATTGCGGTCTGCTGGGCAAAACAAAGGCTTCGCAGTTCATTGCATCCAGCGGTGCAGACCTTGTAAAAAAGCTGCAGGGTAACCCCAGCTTTGTGTTTACCCTGATCCAGAAGTTCAACCTGCCCAAGGAGCCGCCCATCTACCCGGATCACGACATTCTGATTTTGTCGGATGAAGCCCACCGTAGCCAGTACGGTATTTTTGCAGACAACATGATGCACCTGCTGCCCACGGCGTCCCGCATCGGCTTTACCGGTACACCGCTGCTGGCGGATGACCATATCACCGAGCGCACCTTTGGCGGGTATCTGTCGGTGTATGATTTCAAGCGGGCAGTGGAGGACGGCGCAACGGTGCCGCTGTATTATGAGAACCGTGCGGATAAGATCGCCCAGTTGGACAAGCCGGAGATCACCGGGCGGATCCTGGATGCCATTGAAGCAGCCGACCTTGATCCTTCGCAGGAGGAAAAGCTGGAACGAGAATTTGCCAAGGAGATCCATATTCTCACCGCAGATGAACGGCTGCGCTCCATTGCAAAGGATTTTGTGGAGCATTACTCTGACCTTTGGACCAGCGGCAAGGCGATGTTTGTCTGCCTGAATAAGGTCACCTGTGTGCGGATGTATAACTATGTGCAGGAATGCTGGCGGGCAAAGATCAGGGAACTGGAAGCCCGGCAGGGTACAGCGACCCAGCAGGAAGCACAGGAGCTTGCCCGCAAACTGGCATGGATGAAAGAAACCGAAATGGCAGTGGTGATCAGTCAGGAGCAGAACGAGGTGCAGACCTTCAAAAAGTGGGGGCTGGATATTCTGCCGCACCGTGCCAAAATGGAAAAACGGGAGTTGGATAAAGAATTCAAGGACAGCAAGAACCCGTTCCGGGTGGTGTTCGTCTGTGCCATGTGGCTGACAGGCTTTGATGTAAAGTGTCTGTCCTGCCTGTATCTGGACAAGCCGTTGAAAGCCCATACCCTGATGCAGACCATCGCTCGTGCAAACCGTGTTTCGGAGGGCAAGAGCAACGGCCTGATCGTGGACTATATTGGTATCGTAAAGGCGCTGCGCAAGGCTCTGGCGGACTATACGGTCAGCAAGAACAGCCCGGCGGGCATTGACCCAACGGTGGACAAAACGGAGCTGATTCAGCGCATCCGCACGGTCATCGGAGAAACGGACGGTTTTCTGGCAGAACATGGGTTCCAGCTGCAGGAACTGGTGGACGCACAGGACTTTGAAAAGATGAGCCTTGTACAGGATGCGGTCAACGCAATGTGCGCGACATTGGAAACCAAGAAAACCTTTCAGACCTATGCGTCTGAGCTGGCGCGGCTGTTCCGCTACGCAGACCGTGACGATGTGGACGATACCGTGCGCGCCCGGAAAAACGCAATTCTCGCCATCTACGAGGGCTTGCAGCAGAAGCGGAAACACGCAGATAACACGGACCTGATGGTGCAGATCAACGGCATCGTCAACGAGTACATCCATGTGGAAAAGCCGGATCAGGAGGCTGTACCTTCCCGGCAGTTTGACATCAGCAAAATTGATTTTGACCTGCTGAGCCGGGAGTTTGCCCACACCCGGCGGAAGAATCTCTTGCTGCGCGATCTGGATGAACTGGTGAATCAGCAATTGGCGAAAATGCTGTTTGCAAACCCGCAGCGCATTGATTATTATGACCGCTATCAGGAGATCATAGATGCCTATAATGCAGAGCAGAACCGGGCAACCATTGAGAAAACCTTCATGGATCTGATGGAGCTTGCAAGTTCACTGGACACGGAGCAGCAGCGCTATGTGCGTGAGGGCTTTTCCAGCGATGAGGAACTTTCAGTGTACGATTTGCTGTTTTCGGAGAACCTCACGAAGCAGGAAATTGAAACGATCAAGAAGGTGTCTGTGGACTTGTTGACAAAAATCAAACAGCAGATTGCCAAACTCGACCATTGGACGGACAAGCAGGAAACTAAGGCGATTGTGGATAACCTGATTCGCAATACCCTTTGGCAAGAACTTCCCAATAGCTATGATGTAAGCGATATCCAGACCTACCAGAAGAAAATCTACGAGTATGTATATATGCGCTACCCGGAAGTAGCATAACGCAAAAATCACCCCAGAGAGAACGCACAAGAGGCTATTCTCTCTGGGGTGATTGCGTATCAAATCATCTGAAAATGCCGCAATGCCTCCACAATCGCATCCTCTTTTTCCTTCGGACACTTAGGAGGAGAAAGTTTGAAAAAACAGACGGGCGGGTGTGAAAGCGGGTAAATCGACATGGAAAAGATCAAAGCGGATGCTTCCCGAAAAACTGCTGGGCAATTCCATCCAGCTGTGCGGTGATTTGCCGAAAATCCTGATTGAGATCCAAGGTGCGTGCACCGATCTGATTGCCGCCTAAGTTGAAGAGACAATTCGGCGTGATGGCTTCCTGCGTTTTGGCGTAGACTAGCAGCCCGGAAACGTTTCCAGTATGGGCAGCATCCTGATTTTTAACGTAGGTGTAGATCTGGTAGAGGTTGGCAGAATGCAGGGTCTCTTTATTAAACTGCTGCTGCAATGTCTGGCTGTAATACTTGGCATCCAGAATGAGAACTTTTTCGCGAAAACGCAGAAAAATATCGGTTTGCATGGCAGGGAGAAACCGCAGCATGGCAGCATCGTGCTCTCCCACAAGATCCCATTTGACCTGCGCAGCCTTGACCTCAGTAAGGTAGGGATGATTTTGTCGGTAATACTCCAGAATAAAGCGTTCGTACAGCTTTGCCATGCGTTCATCCGAAAATGCTGTCATTTTATAGCTGCCGTTTTCGGTGGTCTGCAGCATATCGTGCAGCACGAAATAGCAGAGATTCAACAGCATCTCGTAATTCTGGTTGCTCCGCTGATAATGTAACTGCTTCCATGGGATTTGAGAGGGAAGCAGTGCAGAAACCGTGTCCAGAAACAGAAGCGCTTTCTTCAATTCCACTTTGCGCTCAGTAGAAACATTCTTATCCCGAAGCAGCACATGCAGGGTGGTTTTCAGAATCTGGTTATACAGGTTATCCTCGGAAAGCTCGTCAAAGGTACAGGCGACCTGTGGCTTGTGCTGGATACGGGTCTTAATGGTCTGCGGAAGATCCAGCTTTCCACGCAAAACTGACCGGGTCTCGCTTCGGGAAACATATTCTCGATAGAGCCCCTGCTTCAGCTGCCGGGAAACACCCTTTGCAAGGATGGCAGCAAACAAATCGTCGATACGCTCAAACTTTTCCGAGGCGATGCACTGATAATCCTGCTGCTGCAGCACCTGATAGGCGTAGGAGAGCATGTAGTAGATGTTCTGGATAAAGATCCCTTTGTCAGTCGTCATTGAAAACACCACGCAGATTCTTTTCCCAACGGTGCAGTTTGTCGGGCGCGTCGAACCAGTATTCTGCCAGCGTAGGCAGAAGGTCAAACTCCACCACAGAGCGCATCCAGTCAGTGGTGCAGGCAGCAGGGTCGGCCAGACAAAAGTAACTGTGACCAACACGAAATCCGGGACCGAGGGAGGCATCTGTGGTAATTTCCCGGTTCAATGCCTTGATCTGTTCCACCAGAGCATTGAAGGTTTCATTGTCAAGCGCAGATTGATATTTCTGGAATCCATCGGAGGTGAACGCCGGTTCGATCTCGAAGAAACTGAAGCGTCTGCGCAGTGCATAGTCGATCATGGCCAGGCTGCGGTCGGCAGTATTCATCATACCGATAATGTACAAATTTTCCGGGACATAGAAGGGCATCCCGTTATAGGCCAGTGTGATCTTTTCGCCCCGATGGTCGCTTTCAATCAGCATCATCAGCTCGCCGAAGATCTTGCTCAGGTTGCCCCGGTTGATCTCATCGATCAGGAAAAAGTATTCTCGGTCGGGGTCGTTGGAAGCCTTCTGGCAGAAGCGGTAAAATACACCCTCTGTCAGCTTGAAGCCGGAGCCGTCCGGCCGGTAGCCCAGCATGATATCCTCGTAGGAGTAATTCTGGTGGAACTGAACAAACTCAACCCGGGAGGAATCAGCTTGACCCATTATAGAGTACGCCAGCCGTTTGGCAGCATAGGTCTTTCCAACGCCGGGTGCACCTTGCAGAATGATATTTTTCTTGTGGCGTAGCAAAGAAACCAACACTTCATAGCGTTGCTCACTCAGAAAAACATCGTGCAGAAAATCAACTCTGGTGTAGCTGTCGGCAGATGCCTGCCGGACGGGAGCAGGGTTTTCATCCCGGATCAGATCCAGAATAAAGTTGTACTCACCCTCCGAGAGCTTGAACAGGCTTCCGTTCGGCTGTACGAAGAACTCCATTTTCTCCAGCTCAGGGAAAGCCTTCAGTACAGCATAGTCAATGGGGGAAGTCAGGCTCTCGGTCTTTTCAAAATAAATCTCTTTGCCGTTGCTTTCCTGTGTGATCTTGGCCAGAGCTACCACTCGCTTTACCGGATTGGCCTCATAGCCGATCACTAGATCCCCGGCTTTTGCATCGAGGAAATTCTGGAAAATCCTGCGCTTGTTCCCGTTGTCATTGTACAGCGTATAGGTCTGCTCTTCGCCGACCCGCAGACTGGAATAACTCCAGATCTTAGGATTGGCAGTCAGCCACCAGTAGTGGCGTGAAGGTGCTTCACAGGCGGCAGCGGCAGCCGGTACTTTCGAGAGGTCGGCTTTTTTCAGAGCCTGTAAAAGCTCATCTCGCAAGCGCCAGATGTAAGTGCCATCCGCCTTTGTGCTGGCATTTTTGCCCACATATAAAATGGGCCACCAACGCATATTTTTGCTGTCGCGGGGCATGCAGCGGCAGCTAGTCTTTTCTGCCACCCGCTGTGCAAGATGGTAGGAGTTGGAGATGTAGAAGTTGCTGGTTTCACCGTATTTAATGGCAAGCTGTTTGCAGGTGGCCTGCCCGCCGTAATCCAGCATACATTTCATCACCCGCAAAGCCTCCGAGGTAAAAACCGAGGTGTCTTGCAGCAAAGCACTCCACTGTGCGGTTGTAATGCCCGGGTCATACTCACTTTCAGCAGGAAACCATCCGGCCTGCATCTGTGATGTCTTTTGTTCGGCAAGGTAGAAACGGCTCAGATAAAAGCCCAGATCAATGGCAGCGATATTCCAGTGTGTGTCTGGCCAGTATTTTCCGGCAGGGGCTGCTTCAATGGCACTGCGGATCATCTGGGTGATGGCAGCATTTTGGCTCAGTGCCGCCCGCAGCTCATCATAAAGGCGGTAGCTGTTTAGCAGCGATTCTACGGAACCATCCCGCTTGGGCGGAGCATCGAAGTTCAGCGCATCCGAGATGTCACGGGCAACGGAATAGCGGTAGATATAATATTGATCCGGATACCGGAGCCACAGATAGACGCTGATGGCACTGGTGTTCTGGTAGTGGTTATTCCAACTGCCGTCGTTGTATTTTGTGCGTATTTCTTCGGTGGCAGCCTGAAATGCAATAATGCGCTGGGAAAGTTCGGTGGATTCATCAAACAAGCTGCGGAACATTGCGCGTGTTGCTTCACAGTCCGCTGCTGCGAAATTCAGGATCATCGCACGGGGATAGGCATAGCCGGTATCCAGAAGCGAAAAGACCTTTGCAGTGGCTTCCTTGAACATTTCACCAAAATCTGCCGCGTCAATATTCCAATGGTCGTGGAAATGCTGCGCGGCTTCCCATTTGAAATCTTCAACATGAGGCCAATGCTTCGGGAAATAGGTCTGGTATCCGCCCAAAACAGGCTCCAGTTTTGCAAGATCGATCATGACGGCTCCCTCCGAAAACAAAAAGTCTTTAAGATATTGTACCACGATAAAAATAGAAACACCATATTCCAACAAAAGAAAATGCCCGCCTGAAAATCAGACGGACATACTGTAAATCAAATCATCTGAAAATGCTTCAATGCTTCCACAATCGCATCCTCTTTTTCCTTCGGACACTGGGGCTGCTTGGCATTCTCGTTTTTCGCTTTATGGTAATTCTCACGCTCGATGATGCCGTACTTCTGCTTCACCTGCGCAATGTAGAGGTTGGACACCTTCAACTGGTGGTGTTCCCACACATAGTTCCGAATCTCATTGTAAGTTGCCTTGCTTTCCGCAGCAGTCACATCCAGCTCATCCATGCTCACTTCCACTTCAATGCGGTGGTCGACGTTGAGTTTGGACAAAAGGAGAACGGCCTCGCAATGTGTCGTCGCTAGAATCGGAACACATGGATTCAGCCTCGTTAGAAGCATGGGAACACAAAACAGCAGGGGAGTGGTTCTCCTTGCTATTCTTGCGAAGCGGCTTGAAATTCTTGCCGTCCACGCTGTTCTTGAACCCGGTCTTGTAGACAAAGACAATCATGTAGGGGTCTTTGTTCCCATCACTATCATAACCGCCCACGATTACTTTTTCAACTATACTTTCAAAAATATGTCGGTCAAAGGTGTCCAGAACCTCATTCTGTTCAAGTGTCTGTCGGAACATGGCGACACGCTTGCGCATGGTAGTTTCGGTTTCGGCTGCATCTTGCAGGCTTTCACACTCTTTCTGCAACTGCTCAATCTGGCTGGACAGGTCTAAATACTTTCGGTCGTAGGTCTCCTTGTCAATGGTATCTTCAAGACGCATATCAACCAGCTTGTTTTTCTTGACTTCCAGAGCGTGAATGTCCTTTTCAGCTTTTGCAAGACGCTTGCCCGCGTTGCTTTCGGAAAGGGCTTCTTCCGTCCGTTTCATAAATTCGTCCAGAACATCCTTGTTGTTCTGGCACAAGAGGCGATAGGATTCTACAAAAGCCCGTTCAATCGTTCTTTCGTCAACACCCTTGCTCTCCGGGCAGAACTTTTTTCCTTTTTTGGTGGAAACGACACATTGCCAGATTGCTTTATTATATTGTGAACTGCTATGCCAACTCCTCCTTGTCAGGGTGCCACCACAGAAACCACATTCTATCATGCAGCTAAAAGCGTATTTCCGGCTGAACTTTTCACGTTTGCCGTCTACATTAAGGCTGCGGGGCTTTGCACGCCGCCGCAAAATTTCTTGGGCGGCTTCAAAGACTTCTTCCGAAATAATGGGCTCGTGGTGCTCACGAATATAAAATTGATCTTCCTCGCCGAAGTTGTACAGACGCCGTTTTGAAATAGGGTCAACGGTGAATGTCTTTCCTAACAAAATGTCGCCTTTGTATTTTTCGTTTTTGATAATGCCGATTACGGTACTGTCCGCCCATTTGGGACTGCCGCGTTTGGTTTTATAACCTAAGTTTTCAAGTTCTTTGGCAATAACCGAACCACCGGCACCCTCCGTGTATCGCTGAAAAATGTAACGGACAACAGCCGCTTCTTCTTCGTTGACGGTGAGGGTTTTGTCCTCTGGATTGTAGTCATAGCCTAAACAGCCCTGAAAACCGACCAGCTCACCGCGCTGCATTTTCATCTTCAAGCCCTTTTTGACATTCGCAGAAATATTTTCGACTTCCTGCTGTGCAACAGAACTTAAAATCACAAGGAGCAGTTCGCCGTCCATAGTAAGGGTGTTGATGTTTTCTTCTTCAAAAAACACAGCCACACCTTTATCTTTGAGCATCCGAACATATTTCAGAGTGTCAAGCGTGTTTCGTGCAAACCGCGAAATGGATTTGGTAATCACCATGTCCACGTCACCGTTCATACAGTCGTTGATTAACCGCTGGAAATCCTCGCGCTTTTTCACCTGCGTACCTGTGATAGCTTCATCAGCATAGATGCCTGCCAAAGACCATTCCGGCTTACTTTTTATAAGTTCGGTATAGTATTCGACCTGCGACTTGTAGCTGTTCAGCTGATCTTCGGTATCGGTGCTGACACGACAATAGGCGGCTACGCGCAGCCTTTTTTCAAAGTTTGTGCGCGCTCGTGGAGAGAGCGTGTTTCGCGCTTTAATGACTTCAACATCTTTCATGCTTGACCTCCTTGTTGAATGTGTTCCTTTCATTGCGTTAATCATAACGCCAATGCAACACAAAATCAAGAGGATAGTTCGGAAACCACACGATAATCTTTCATTAAGCGCTGCTTGATAAGGGAATACTCTCTATCGGTTATGAGCTTTCTTTCTAACAGCTGCTTCAAAAAAGCAAGCTGAATGCTATAACGTATCAAATTTTGTTCTTTCAAAAATATCCCCCTTTCACAAAATAAAAAATGAGCCAACGGACGGCTGCTGGCAGCAACCCACGGGAATCTCACCCCTGCATTCCTCATGCAGCCCTACTCATTGCCTGCGAC
>ERZ838839.2231-NODE-2231-length-15546-cov-2.590988_pt1 | contig 15546 bp, 9 predicted proteins | sample MGYA00519909_ERZ838839 | MGnify/ENA primary metagenome ERZ838839 (study PRJEB31850, sample SAMEA3708843) | human gut metagenome | biome: human gut; feature: human-associated habitat; material: faeces | place: China | collected 2014 ... | reverse complement strand
AAACTTTAGAATTTAAGGTGTATACGATTGCTAATGGGTTACTGAGTAATCAATTTAATTATCAGTCCAGTTACAAGGACAAGAATGGACGGATATACTTTGGTAGTATTAATGGTTTTATTTCTTTCGAACCGTCTGTTTTTGTTGACAATGATTTTCTTCCTCCTGTGGTAATAACAGATTTTATGCTCTTTAATAAAAAGGTTCCGGTTGGTAGTACGGACTCTCCGTTAAAGCAAAGTATCACATTATCCGACTACCTTGAGCTTCAATCGAATCAGAACTCGTTTTCTTTCAGTGTAGCAGCTCTTAGTTATCAGTCACCTGATATGAATACAGTATTATATAAGCTCGAAGGGTATGATTCAGAATGGTATTCGGTGGGTAAAAATCTGATTACATATTCTAATTTACCCTATGGGACGTATGTGCTAAAGGTAAAGGCTGCAAATAGTGATGGAATCTGGAATCCGGATGTTCGTACTTTAAAGATCCGGATTCTACCTCCGTTTTATTTGTCTGTATGGGCTTATATCATCTATGTAATATTAATACTCGGAGCACTTTTCGCTACTTTCTTCTACTTTAGAAAGCGGGCAGTCGAAAAGCACCAGAGAGCGATGGAGAAGTTTGAGCAGGAAAAAGAACGGGAACTTTATACTTCTAAGATAGAGTTCTTTACGAATGTGGCACATGAGATCCGAACCCCTCTGACGCTGATCAAAAGTCCTTTAGAAAGTGTACTTACCGAGAAGGAACTGCCTGAAAATGTGAAGATGGAATTAGAAATTATGGACCAGAATGCAGAACGATTACTGAATCTGACAAATCAATTACTTGATTTCCGTAAAACAGAAAATAAAGGGTTTAAGTTAAATCCGGTAGAGTGTAGCGTCGGTTCTATTATTCGTTCTGTTTATAAGCGCTTCACCACTTTGGTTAACCAGAAAGGAATTGAGCTTAAGGTAGAGATTCCCGAGGAAGAATTATTGGCTTCTGTGGATAAAGAAGCTTTAACTAAGATTCTCAGCAACTTGTTTACGAATGCTTTGAAATATGCCCAAACATATGCTTATCTCAGCTTATCTGTTGATGAGGCAGGGAAAGAGTTTACTATTGTTATGAGCAATGATGGAAAGATAATCCCTATTGAGATGCGTGAGAACATATTTCGTCCTTTCGTACAGTATCGGGATGGAAAAGACATAGTTCCGGGAACAGGCATTGGGCTGGCTTTGGCGCGTTCATTGGCAGAATTACATCAAGGGACGTTAACGATGGATCAAGATATGGAGTGTAACCGCTTCATCCTTTCCATTCCGATACGGCATCAGACGGCTTCGGATGTTTTGGAAGAAGAACATCGTGAAAAGCCAGTGTATGATGAAGAAGATAATGAAACACGTATAATGCCTTCTGATAAGGATAAAAAGGAAGTTGCTTCGGTCTTGATAGTAGAAGATAATAAAGATATGTTGGCTTTTGTTGCCCGACAGCTCTCGCCATTATACCATGTTATAACAGCCGAGAACGGGATAGAAGCACTAAAAGTACTTGAACACGAGTATATCAACCTTGTGATAAGTGATATAATGATGCCTGAAATGGATGGACTTGAATTGTGTGAGCATTTGAAGTCTAATTTAGACTACAGTCATATTCCTATTATATTGTTAACAGCTAAAACAACACTGGAGTCGAAGATTGAAGGACTGGAACAAGGAGCGGACGCATATATTGAGAAACCTTTTTCTGTAGAATATCTGCGTGTCAATGTTGCCAATCTGTTAAGTAATCGTGAAAGGCTGCGTCGTCGTTTTATAGAGTCTCCTTTTATAAAGGCCGATACGATGGCTCAAACGAAGGCGGATGAAGTTTTTATTCAGAAGTTGAACGAGTATGTATCTCAGCACCTCGATAACACCGATCTGGTGATTGATGACATGGCGGAAGCTATGAATATGGGACGTTCTAACTTTTACCGCAAACTGAAAGGAGTATTGGATATGAGTCCGAATGAGTATCTTCGTTTGATACGTTTAAAGAAAGCTGCCCAGCTTCTGAAAGATGGAAGATATGGGATTGTAGAAATTTCTTATATGGTAGGATTCAATTCACCTTCTTATTTCTCAAACTGTTTTAAGAAACAATTTGGAGTGTTACCAAAAGATTTCATGCAATGAACAAATTCTTATAAAATTGCTCTAAAACTGATTCTGACTATCTCTGCACTGTTTTTTGGATAGAATTTAATAATATCAGGTTAATTTCTTATATCCTTTTCAGGTAGGTTCCGATAACTTTGCGAATGTCTCGAAGGTAGGAACTTATTTTCTGACCAGTCTATTTGGTTGGGAAAAAACTTTCTTCTAGATCAATTAATATAGAAGTAACGGATAAATACCAGATTAGAAACTGGCTTTATAAGCTATTAATTATTATTAATCAATATCTAATTTTTCGCGCGAATATGATTTTGTATGTATTGTTTGGTAGATAGGGAGAAGAGTTGATACATAAATAAGGAATTGGCAGGTATTAGTTTTTTTATAAAACTCTTCTTCCACTTTTCTTCGCTGAAGTATATAATCCTTAAATAATACGATTTATGAACAAATTCCTTTTATAAGGATCATGATATAAATGTTTAACCAAAATAATAAAGAAAATGAAAAACAGTTTTTTGTGTGTCGGCTCTTTTCTATTGGCTGCTAGTTTTTTTACTAGTTGTACAGAAGACAAGGATTGGTCCGGTGGATTGAAGAATTCTGATCTGGTATTCCAGACTTATTTGCCAACAGAAGGTGCCAAAGGAACGGAACTTTCTATTCGAGGCAATAATTTTGGAGAGGATATCAGCCAAGTCCAAGTATGGGTGAATGAAAAAGAAGCAGAGGTGATTTCGGTTACTTCTACCCGTATTATGGCTAGGGTGGCTGAAGCTAGTGGTAGTGGCGTAGTGAAAGTCAGAGTTGGGGAAGTAGTATACAGTTATCCTGATTTATTTTCCTATGGTTATATTCGCAATGTGTACACTGTAGCTGGTAATGGTCAAGGTACCACAGTTGATGGTGCATATCTTCAGGCTTCTGTCCAATGGCCTATTGTGATGGTTTATGATAAATGGGATGATGCCATATTGTTCTTGCAAGATGAAGGAGAACACCGCATCCGTCGTATGAAAGATGGTAAAATTGAGACTTTATGTTCCACAAAAAGCTTAGTGAACAATGCACGCAGTATATGCTTCTCTCTTGATGGAGATACATTGTTTATAGGCAATGATAATGCGAATAACTATGTGGCAAATCCTGTTGCAGTCGGAATGGTAACTCGTAAAGGTGGTTTCAAAGATCTTAAGTCATATATTCCTTCTGAGAAATTAGCTCAGCCCCATATTAATGGTATCGCTGTTAATCCTGTAGACGGTTCGCTTTTTACTTATCATTGGGGACGCCATGTGTTTCGCTATAATAAAGCTACTGAGACTTGTGAATATGTGATTACACGAGATCAGTTCAATGAATTAGTAGTTGGTTTGTTCCCGGATGCTGACGGAAATATGCAAAATATAGGTGGTGACGGTGGATATGGTGGACTTGCTTTCTCTCCGGATGGAAAGACTCTTTATTGGAATGGACGTGATCCATATCAGGGTATATTAAAAGCTGATTATGATCTTGTCACTAAAAAATGTACTAATCTAACCCGCTTTGCAGGTAATGGAGTCTGGGGGATTATTGATGGTCAAGGTGTTTCTTCACGTATGGACCAGCCTAATCAAATAGCAGTGGATGCGGAAGGCAATTTGTTAGTAACAACAGTTTATGGGCGCACTGTTCGCAAGATTACTCCTGAAGGATATGTGAGTACATATGCTGGAATAGGCTACCAGACGGGATATGTCGATGGGCTTGCTGCAGAAGCGAAATTCAACAAACCTTATGGTATTGCTATTGATGCCCAAGGTAATGTATATGTAGGTGATTGTGAGAATTGGCGTATTCGGGTAATCAAAGAAGAATGATTGTTAGAACTAATAACTGGTATAGAAAATTAAAGAGTATATTTTATGTTCAAGAAAGAAATATATAGTCTATTGCTATTCTCCTTTGGGCTTTTGTTTACTTGTTGTGGAGAGAGTGCAACAGATGACGAGGAAAAAGATAATAATGGTCAGGGAAGTGTTAGTGTGGAGACTAATTACCTGCCTATTGCAGACCCCTACGTGATGTTCTATAATAATAAATATTATGCTTATGGTACAGGAGGAACAACTGCCGGAGAGGGGTTTGCCTGCTTTTCTTCTGACGATTTGAAAAACTGGAAACGTGAGGGGCAGGCTCTATCTGCAACCGATTCTTATGGTACATGGGGTTTTTGGGCACCGGAGGTCTATTACGTTGAGTCTAAGAAGAAATTTTATCTGTTCTATTCAGCAGAAGAACATATTTGCGTAGCGACTTCTACTACTCCTGAAGGTCCATTCCGACAAGAAGTAAAGCAGCCGATCTGGAGTGAGAAAAGCATTGATACTTCTTTGTTTATAGATGATGACGGTACTCCATATCTTTATTTCGTACGTTTTACAGATGGGAATGTGATATGGGTGGCTCAGATGACTGATGACTTGATGAGTATAAAGACAGAGACTTTGAATCAATGTATAAAAGCTGAAGTATCATGGGAACTTTTGCAAGGTAAAGTAGCGGAAGGACCTTCTCTTTTGAAAAAGAATGGCGTGTATTATCTGATTTATTCTGCTAATCATTATGAAAATAAAGGATATGGAGTTGGATATGCAACCTCAGATACTCCTATGGGGCCTTGGGTGAAGTATAGCAAGAATCCACTTTTACAGGGTGATGCAGCTACCGGCTTAGTAGGTACAGGACATGGAGCGCCGTTCCAATGCAAAGATGGTAGTTGGAAGTATATATTTCATGCTCATTGGAGTGCTGCGGAGATACAACCTCGAACATCGTATATTAAGGATTTTGCCATTTCGGATCAGGGAGTGGTTACTATTAGTGGAACTGTAATTAAGCCGAGAGTTCTGAAGTAAAAGGATACCGGATAAATGAATATCATTTTTAATTTAAAACTAATACTATAATGAATAAAAATAATCGAATGAGCAAGAGGCTTTTGAACTATGTCATTGTCCTTTTGGTGTGCTTGATTAGTAGTGCGGAATCTTTTGCACAAGGCACAAAGTTTCAGGTCAAGGGAAATGTGACGGACGCTTCGAGAGAACCGATTGTTGGTGCTACAATCAAGGTGAAAGGTACTTCGCAAGGAGTTATAACCAATATTGATGGTGAATACTCTATCGATACTCGTAGCAACGCAATTTTGGAGTTCAGTTATATCGGATATGTGTCACAAGAAGTCCCTGTAAGTGGAAGTAAAATTATAAATGTGACTCTTCAGGAAGAGGTCAGTAAATTGGACGAAGTGGTGGTGGTAGGTTATGGAACGCAGAAAAAAATCAGTGTGACCGGTTCTGTGTCCAATGTCTCTACCAAAGAAATAGCCAAAATAGCTACTCCATCATTAAGCAATACTTTAGGCGGACAAATTCCGGGTATTGTGACTCGTCAGGCTACAGGCGAACCGGGATATGATCAAGCGAGCATTTATATCCGAGGTTTTGGAACATGGACAAATCGTAGCCCGTTGATATTGGTAGATGGTATTGAGCGTGATATGAATACGATTAATACTGAAGAAGTAGAAAGCATTTCTGTCTTGAAAGATGCTTCCGCTACGGCAGTATATGGTGTACGTGGTGCTAATGGCGTTATCTTGATAACTACTAAGCGTGGTCAACTGGGAAAACCGAAAGTGACATTGCGCTCAGAATATGCAGTGCTTACCGGACTTCGTTATCCGGAGTATATTAATGCGGCGGAATATGCCGGTTTAATGAATGAGGCACGTGACAATGCAGGCGTTGCTAATATGGCTTATACGGATGAAGAAATTGAATTGTTCAGAAACGGTAGTAGCCCTTATCTTTATCCTAATGTGAACTGGGTGGACGAAGTTCTTAAGAAGAATACAACACAGAGCATTACAAATTTAAATATTACCGGTGGTACCGAAGTAGTACGCTATTTTGTAAATGTGGGTTATACAACGCAGAGCGGGCTTTATCGCGATAATGGCGATAATGCATATAGTACAAACAGTCGTGTAAACCGTTATAATTATCGTTCGCGTGTAGATGTAAATCTCACGAAAGATCTTTCAGTAGAATTAGGGGTTGGCGGTATTATTCAGAATCGTAATTTCCCAGGAAAGAGTCAATATGATATCTTTTATGCGATTCGTAATACTTCTCCTTTAGCATTTCCTGTAAAGAATCCGGATGGTACACCAGGTGCTTCACCGACTTATCTTGGTAATAATCCATGGGGTATGACTACACAGAGTGGTTATGAAACACAAAACTGGAATACATTGCAAGGGACTTTTTCTGCACGTTGGGATTTATCTTCACTTGTGACGGAAGGGCTTTCAGTAAGCGGACGGTTTGCTTACGATCATTATTATTCTAATAATAAACAATATTATAAGGATTTTGAAGTAAAACAGTATATGGGAGAAGACGCGGAGGGCAATGCCATCTATAATATACTTCGTAATGAGAATATTAAGAATGTGACTTTAGCGGAAAGTGCCAACCGTGCCATTTACTATGAAGTGGCAGCCAATTATGATCGCACATTTGGTATGCATAATATTACTGGAATGTTTTTGTTCAACCGTCGTGATTATGTAAACTTGCGTAATACGGACCGTACGGGATCCGTTCCTTATCGTCGTCAGGGTATTGCGGGACGTGCCAGCTATAACTACTTGCAACGTTATTTTGCAGAGTTCAATTTCGGATATAACGGTTCGGAACAGTTCCCGAAAGGTAAGCGTTATGGCTTTTTCCCGTCCGTATCATTGGGATACGTTTTGACGAATGAAGACTTTTGGAACCGTAACTGGTGGATAAGCAACTTGAAATTACGTGGAAGTTATGGTACGGTGGGTAACGACATTTCTTCCAGCACCCGTTTCCTTTATCTAACTACCATGAATATGAATGTGTCGGCAGGATATATGGGGAAAGAAGGCAATAATTATATGGCAGGTATTATGGAAGGGCAGACCGGTAATCAGAATGTAACTTGGGAGACAGCGAAAAAGTTAAATGTCGGTTTTGATCTGGGTTTATTTAACGATGTGGTTTCTTTGCAGGTGGATATATTTAAGGAAAAGCGTGACGGTATCTTGATTACTCGTAAAACTGTGCCTGTATTGGCTGGTTTCTCAGGTGCAAGTATTCCGGTAGGAAATCTAGGTAAGGCGGAGAATAAAGGTATTGAAACCGCACTTGAAGTGAAAAAAAGAGTTGCTAACGGATTATTCTACTCATTACGTGGGAATTTCTCGTTTGCCCGTAATAAGATTATTGAAAATGATGAACCGAAGCCGAAGTATGAATATCAAGATGCTCGCGGACGCCGTATTGACCAGACATTCGGACTTGTGGCACTAGGATTCTTCAAGGATCAGGATGATATTAAAAACAGCCCGAAGCAGACGTTCCAAAGTACCGTTCGTCCCGGGGATATTAAATACAAAGATATAAATGGTGACGGTGTAGTGGATGAGTATGATAAAGTAGCTATTGGTGACCCGCGTACTCCGGAGATTATGTTTGGATTTGGTGGTACGGTGGCATATAAGAATTTTGATGTCAGTTTATTTTTCACGGGTGCTGCCAAGACAAGTTTCTTTTTGGAAGGAGCAACTGTTTATCCATTCCTGAATGGTGAGGGCACATGGAATGTGCTGCGTGAGGTGTATGATAATCGTTGGACATCTGAAACAGCTGCTACTGCAAAATATCCTATTGTTCTTAATGCTAATAGTTACAATAACTACCAAACTTCCACAATGTATATGCGTAATGGTTCTTACTTGCGCTTGAAGAGTGCCGAAATAGGTTATACATTCAAAGGAAGACTGATTGATAAGATGTTTATGGATAATATCCGTCTGTTCTGTAACGGACAAAATCTATTAACACTTGATTATATCAAGATTGTAGACCCGGAGTCGAATAATGGTGTAGGTAACTATCCGATGCAACGAACTATTAACTTTGGTTTCCAGATTAACTTTAAATAAATATGAATATGAAAATATCGAAAATGAAAATAAAGGTGGCAGGACTATGTTTGCTGACATGGGCATTTGTATCGACTTCATGTAGTGATTATCTGGATAAAACTCCGGACGATGCTACTTCCATAACCTTAGAGGAAGTGTTTTCCAGTGAAATTTATACAGAACGTTTTCTGTTAAGAGCTTACGATTACCTTCCTTGTGAAACTAACTATAATGATAATGATTATTGGGCATTGGGTGCCTGGAGTGGTGCATCTGATGAGATGAACATCACTTGGACTTATCCGATGGCTAAAGAAATGAATCGTGGTAGCTGGAATCCTAAAATGCTCGAAGGTAGTTCCAGTCAGGGTACGTCTTATGCAATGTGGTGGCGTTATTATGAAGGTATCCGTCAATGTAATGTGTTTCTTGAAAATATAGACTTATGTCCGGCAGCGCAAGCTACAAAAAATGTGTGGATATGTGAAGCACGTTTTATGCGCGCAATGTTGCATTTCTTTCTGTTGCGTAGTCACGGTCCTATTCCTATCATGGATCATGCGCTGAAAATGGATGATGAAATGACATATTTCCCTCGAAATACGTTTGATCAATGCGTAGATTTTATAGTTTCAGATTGTCAATATGGCATTGATGGAGCGTTGCCGATGATTTATACCAATGCGAGTGGTACGGTGGCCGAATCTTTGTATGGGCGTGCTACAAAAGCCGCAGCTTATGCTTTGAAAGCACGTGTATTGCTTTATGCTGCAAGTCCGCTGTTCAATGGAAATGCTGATTATGCTAAATTTGCCAATGAAGACGGTACATTGCTCTTTGCTCCCAAAGATGATTCTAAATGGGGAAAAGCTGCTGCGGCTGCCAAAGAAGCAATAGATAAGATAGAGGGTTCTTCTTATTATGGTTTGTATTATTCGGATGAACCTGATAACGGTTATAGAAACTATATGGAGTTATTCCTACCTTCAAAAAAATGGAATAAAGAATATATCTTTGCCAGAAATCAAGGGACAGGCTATAGTGACAATATCCATCAGGAGAAATGTATGGCAGCCAACGGTATGGGAGGCTGGAGCGGTCTTTGTCCTACTCAGGAACTGGTTGATGCCTATGAAATGGCTAATGGTTCAACACCGATTATCGGATATAATGCAGATGGAACGCCTATAATAAATGGAGCAAGCGGCTACTCGGAAACTGGTTTTGCGGCAACGGCTGGCAAACATTATCCGGCAGGAGTTTATAATATGTATGTCGGTCGTGAACCTCGTTTTTATGCTTCAATCAATTTTAATGGTCAACAGTGGCGTGGTCGCCAATTGGAATTTTGGCAAGGTGGAAAAGATGGTATTAATGTCTCCAAAGTAGATTATTGCTGTACCGGATACTTATTGCGAAAAACTGCTGATGAAGGTGTAGATGTGATTAATGGTAAGGGAGGAATGAAAGAAGCCTCTATCCTTTTCCGGGTAGGTAGTCTTTATCTGGATTATGCGGAAGCATTGAATGAAGCTGAAGGGCCTGTAGATGATGTATACAAGTATGTAGAATTACGATAAAGCCATCAGTATCTTAAAAGATATTCGTTTGCGTGCAGGTTATAGTGAATCTGATGTTGCAGCTTATGGTGATAAATTGGAGAGGATGGATCGTGGTGAGTTGTTTGGTGCTATTTTGTATGAACGTCAGATAGAATTAGCGTTCGAAGCCGGACATCGCTATTTCGATTGTCACCGCTGGAAAATTGCAGAGAAAACAGACAACGGATATATGCATGGTATGAATATAACTGCTACTAATAAGGTAGATTATAGTAAACGTTCAACAGTAGGTGATTCTCGTGTATTCGAAAAGAAACATTATCTGTTCCCTATACCGCAGAGTGAAATGGATAAGCGGATAGGATTGGTACAATCTCCCTATTGGGAATAAATAAAACTGTATTTCCTCCCTAGGTATTTATCTGTTTAGGGAGGAAAATTTGTTATATATAAAACTGTTGATATATCATGAAAACAAAAACAAGGCGTTTATTGAGCCTCTTGAATTTTTGTGTTCTTACACTTCTGGCCTGTGGAAACTCTGATGGTGCCGGAGAAGATCCAGGAGTCCCTTATTTAGCTAAAAAAGGAGAACCTGTTGACGGTGTTCGTATTGGTTGGGATTATGGAACAATCCGGCAACTGGCAACTAGGGGAGGATATCCACGTTCCATCCGTTTACAGGATAATACAGTGGTGGCTGTATATGAGAACTATGATACAGGCTATGAAATGCGCTGTAGTACAGATGAAGGTAGTACATGGGGGGATCCTGTTATTCTTTTCCCCATCCATAGTATAACGAATGATAAAGGAACTGCCCGAATAAATATCGCTAACTCAGAAATTATACAACTTGCTAATGGGGATTTGCTGGCTGCTTGTAATTATCGTCCTCAAACACCCGAAATAACTCCGTTTGCTATAGCGGTACGCCGTAGTACTGATAATGGAGTAACGTGGAGCGATCCTCAGATTATTTATGAAGCGGAACCTCGTTTTTCTGACGGTTGTTGGGAACCGTCTTTTCTTCAACTTCCTAATGGAGAGGTGCAAGTTTATTTTGCTAATGAGGGGCCATATACTCATTCTAATGAACAGGAAATATCCATGATGACCTCAGTGGATAATGGTAAGACATGGGGAGGGTATAAGACAGTTTGTTTTCGCGCAGGTAGTCGTGATGGAATGCCGGTAAGTAAGGTGGTTGGCGATGAAATCGTTTGTGTGATAGAAGATTGTGGGTTTGTTACTTTCAAACCATACACCGTACGTACTAAATTGTCGGATAATTGGTCGTCTCCTGTATTGGCGGATTCTCCAAATCGTGCTATGGCATTGGGCGAACCTGTAGAAGATTGGATTTACATGGGAGCTCCTTATTTAGGTGTACTTCCTACAGGAGAAACGTTACTTTCTTATCAGGTGGATGATATACGTCACGACGATCAGTTGGGTGACAGGCTGCCTTATAGTACCATGGAAGTGGCAATAGGTGACAAGAATGCCCGTAACTTTGTAAGGCGCACGCGCCCTTTTCCTGTGCCTGCGGGAAAGCATGCAGTATGGCCTTCTGTAGCTGTTTGGGATGCGAATACTATAGCAGCTCTTGCTACCAGTAACTATCAGGGGGGGACGGAGGCTCCGTTTTTCATGAAAGGACATGTAATGCGGGATTTAGAAGTGAACTCTTCTGATATTGTAAACTATCCTATTTTTATTGGTCATACCGGAATCTGTAATTTACGTTTAGGAGTCGGGAAAGATGCAGATAATCTTTATATCACCTGCAAGGTTAAGGATGGAGAACTGTATTCCGGTGGACAAGGAACTCAAAAAGGAAGCGGTGTTTTTATCTATCTTGATACAAAGAATGAATGTTTGAAAGAACCTGCTGAAGGTGTTTATAAGGTATGGTGTTCATATAAAGGCGATATAACTGTCTGGCAAGGTAATAAGGGGAAATGGGAGAATAGTGAGTTGGAAGGATTACAAATCACTCCTTCTGTTGTGTCGGGAGGTTATGAACTTGCTTTTACCATTCCTTTAAATCGTTCATTTAATAAAGATGCGATGAGGTTGTGTGCCACATTGTCTACAAAGACCTATACCGAAACATTAGTTCATAGTAATGCTGACAGGTCGTGTACATGGATGAAAATGAATTTAGGTGGGCATTAATGCAAAGAACGCATATTTGAAAACGCAGCAGGTACTTGACAAACGCTTTTAAATGTTGTATATTTGTAGATCAATAGCATAAACCTATAAAAAACAGATGAAAGAAAAAAGTAAAATCATATTCCTAAATGGTATAATATAGCAACAAGTATGGACTATCTTCCTGAGAAACCTTAGGTGATAGAGTACCAGATATAGGCTAAAGGCTGCAGACTTTATGAAGTTTGCAGCCTTTTTTGTCTTAAAAACTTAATGATTTTATTGCGAATTTCATTTGGGGAGTTTATAATAAACGGTGGGGACGTTTATTATAAACGATCATGGAATTTATTATAAACGTATAGGCTGGTTTATATAAACTTGTTGCTATTTTTTATATAACTACAATTGTCTTTCTTTGATAATGATTGTTGTTGGTAATTATCGCAGACATACTGCGCGGTAATCTAAGTAAACAAAATCTTAGAACTGCTATAGGGGCTATAAACCGGGTGCCTGTTTAATTCACTCAAGTCTCTCTTTTTTCGAAAAAAGAGGAATTAAATCTGAGCAGTTTTGATTTTGGATACATATATTGTGGCAGTTTTGATATTCGTATTTTGGTTTTCCGATCTATTGGTTTTAGAGAAATACATGTTAAATGTAGTTCGAAAAATAGAACATGCAAACGATTTAGAAAAACTATGTATTTTTGTGTTATAACTTTCAAAACAGTATAAGAAGCTTTACTCATTTTAATGCAGAATTGACTTGTTTGCGAGTTTAAGCACAAATAGTTATTTTTATTATATTGACGAATTAATGCTTGATTTAGGATAAAACAAACAATTTATTGTTGGAATTCTTTAATTATTTATATAAGGGCAACTAAAGAATCATTTTAAATTTTAAAGAATTCTATAAGTAAAGAACATTTTATACTTTTGCACTGTTTTGAATAAAAAATTAACAGGTTTAAAGTAGAATTATGGCATCTATAAAGTTATTGCTCAATAAACAGCGAATGCTTAATAATGGTACATTTCCATTGGTTTTTCAGTTTATCCACCGGAGGCGAAAGTTGCTTTATTATACCAAGTATCATATCTTTCAGCAACAACTGGCTGATGGAGCTTTGGAGGTTGAGTATTGTGAAGCATCGCTTTATTCCATGAAAGAAATAAAGGAGATAAATCGTGAGTTGAAACGGGACTATAAGCGATTCCAGAATCGTATATTGGAGTTGGAAAGGAACAATGAAGAGTATTTAGTAGATGATATCGTAGAGTTTAAAAAGAAGAAGAATCATCGTTCGTATCTACTTATGCAGTATATAGAAACACAGATTTCTTATAAAAAAAAGATGGGGAAAGACGGTATTGCAGCCGCCTATCATAGCACCTATATTTCTCTGAAAAAATATATAGGTATGAAATCTGCGCGTAAGTCGGATATCAGGATGGAGGAAATAAACTTCAGCTTTGTGGTAGGGTATGAGGACTATTTGAATGCACAAGGACTGGCGAGGAATACGATTAATTATTATCTGCGTAATTTCCGGACGATTTATAATTCCTCTATCCGGGATGGATTTAAGCCTAAAAGCGAGAATCCTTTTACTTATATTCAGACAAAACCCTGCAAGACTATAAAACGTGCAATCAATAAAGATGATATGAAGAAACTTTCTTCGCTTATTTTACCTGTTCATTCTGGGATGGACATTGCACGGGATATGTATTTGTTTAGCTTCTATGCCCAGGGAATGGCTTTCGTTGATATTGTATTTCTAAAAAAGAAGAATATTCGTGATGGAATATTGAGCTATCGACGTCATAAGTCACAACAGCTGATTCATATAGTTGTCACTCCTCAGATGCAGGGATTGATTGATAAATACGCGAATGACAGTGAATATGTGTTTCCAATTATTGATACATCTTTGTCGACATCTATCTACGATCAGTATCGCCTGGCTTTAGGCAGGGTGAACCGGTATTTAAAAAAGATCACTTTTCGGTTAAATATAAATGTCCGGCTGACTACCTATACTGCAAGGCATACCTGGGCTACACTGGCAAGAGAAAGCGGGGCGCCTATTTCTATCATCAGTGCGGGATTAGGGCATACTTCAGAAGAAATGACGAGAGTATATCTTAAAGAATTCGATCAGGAGACGCTGGCGCGGGTGAATCGTATTGTGACCAATCTGTTATAATATGAAACATGAATTTGTTCTTCAAATTTTGTAAAACTCATATTTATAACTTATATTTGTAAACGGTATCTATTTTGTAATAGAGAGTATATCAATCGCTTAATAATAGCGATGTTGCAAAATAAGACTATTTTTTGCGAATAGCCATTATCAAAAAGTACATTAATACTCTCCTTTTGTACGATCCCGCAGTTCTCCTTAAAGATTATCGGTTTTCGCCTGATAACGGTCTATTAATTGCTTTGGAGTACAGCGAAAATGCTGTTTGAAGTAGCGGTATAACTGAGCTTGCGACTCAAAGTTGCATACCTCCATTAGTTGCTTGACACATATACCCGGTTCTATAACTTTTCCCAAAATACGTTTCTTTAATTGTTTCATCATCCATTGTTTTGCGGTAATTCCGAATTCTTCTTTGAATTTAATAAAGAAGCTGGTTCTTCCTATATTTGACAGTGTAATTAGCTCATCAAGATTATTTACTTTTGAATAGTTCTGCATGACAAAATCTCTAAACTCTAATTGCCTGCCAATGATAGGGTGGAAAAGTGTAGCAATTTCTTTTTTATTATAGAATCCCCTGAGTAGGAAGAAAAATTCACGTTCTATTACATTATGTAGGTATGTACAGTTCATTTCATTCCTCAAACAGTGGACTACAGTTTCAAGGAATGGCATTAGTGGATAACGCATGGGGATAGGGCTGAAATCATAGTCAATATTTTCACAAATGGAGCTCAAACCTTGAAATAAAAGTTTGTCACAGTTGCTTTGAGGTATATCAAATGCCATAGCCAGCATTTGGGATTTGTCTGTTGCGGAAATCTTTATCATTGAAGATTTAGGCAACACTACCATTTCATTGCTATGAAACGTGCGGTTACAAAATTGGTTACAGTATACTGAAAAATCTCCTTCTAAAAAAATAAAAGATATAACAGGAGAGGATACAAAAATATTTAGACCACCATATGGAGAGATAAATGAAGATGGTGTAAAAGTATGTGATTCCCTTGGCTATAAAGTTGTAAATTGGGACGTGGATTCTATGGATTGGAAAAATATAAAAGATATATACATAATTGACAGAGTTTCACAAAATGCTACTCCAGGGTCAATAATATTATTCCAAGGTGAAGGAAAAAATGTAGAAAATTATTTGGATAGTATTATAAGTCATTTTTCAAAAAGCGGGTATAAAATGTTGAAAATATCTGAATTATTGTATGACGATAATTACTATGTAGACTCATCAGGCGTTCAGAGAAAGAAAGAATAATAAGTACATATAAAAATAAAATGTAATAAATATGAATTTTAAAAAATATATTTATAACGTATAGAAGATAAAGAAAGAATTAACAATTCGGGGGGATAAAAATATGGTAGTTATAAAAGACGATACAAATATTGTAAATTTAACTGGGGAACTAG
>ERZ838839.2221-NODE-2221-length-15591-cov-50.153643_pt1 | contig 15591 bp, 10 predicted proteins | sample MGYA00519909_ERZ838839 | MGnify/ENA primary metagenome ERZ838839 (study PRJEB31850, sample SAMEA3708843) | human gut metagenome | biome: human gut; feature: human-associated habitat; material: faeces | place: China | collected 2014 ... | reverse complement strand
TGCTTATCAGACCGGACACCACACTGGCTGATGTACGCAAATTCGGTGAAGAGTGTCAAAGACGCTGGGGCATCACTCCACTACAAATTTTCCTGCACAAAGACGAAGGGCATTGGCTGAACGGTCAGCCGGAAGCGGAAGACAGGGAAAGCTTCAAGGTCGGGGACAGATGGTTCAAGCCGAACTACCATGCCCATATCGTTTTCGACTGGATGAACCACGAAACCGGAAAGAGCCGAAAGCTCAATGACGAAGATATGGCAACCATGCAGACCCTTGCTTCCGATATTCTGCTAATGGAACGTGGGCAGGCAAAAGTTGTTACAGGTAAAGAGCATCTGGAACGAAACGACTTCATCATTGAGAAGCAGAAAGCTGAACTGCAACGTATAGAGGAAACCAAGCGACACAAGGAACAACAAGTAAGCCTTGCCGAGCAGGAACTCAAACAGGTAAAAGCAGAGATACGCACGGACAAACTCAAAAGTGCAGCTACCGATGTAGCCACTGCCATAACCAGCAGTGTAGGTTCTCTTTTCGGAAGTGGTAAATTAAAAGATTTGGAACAAACCAATGAAAGTTTACGGCATGAAATAGCCAAGCGTGACAAGGGCATTGATGACTTAAAAGTTAAGATACAACAAATGCAGGAACAGCACGGCAAGCAGATTCGTAACCTGCAAGGAATACATAATCAAGAGCTTGAAACCAAAGACAAGGAAATATCACGATTGAACACCATTCTTGAAAAAGCGTTCAACTGGTTTCCATTACTCAAAGAAATGTTGAGAATGGAAAAACTATGCTATGCCATCGGATTTACCAAAGATATGGTAAACAGTCTTTTGGCAAAAAAAGAAGCTATCAGATGCAATGGAAAAATCTATTCCGAAGAACATAAACGAAGATTTGAAATCAAGAACGATATTTTCAAGATAGAGAAAAGTTCGGTTGATGATAACAAATTGGTACTGACCATAAACAAGCAACCGATAGGCGAATGGTTCAAGGAGCAAGTGGAGAAATTACGACAAGGTTTACGCAACACTACAGAAGAACCAAGAAAAAGCAGGGGATTCAAATTGTAATTATTACAATTACTCAAATTATGTAAAGAGAAGCAATTAAAATTCCATTTGATTGCTTCTCTTTATTTATTTCACGAAATATATAGATTTACCAACTTCAATTTGGAATAGGCAGCAGTGATAGTATCTGACAAAGCAATACGGTATGCGGAATACTTTACTTAGAACGATACAAATACCATTTCAAAGTAGATAAGATGGAAAACAAAATCGTATCCAAGAAAATCAACAGCGAAACCAAGCCAGATATTCTTATAAACAAGAATTTAATTTCGAATTGGTTTGATATTCAGTTAAAACAATTTGTGAAAATGATTAGATATAAAATGTAACTATTTATATCACAATTATATTGAGTTCATCCAATCCACTATATCATCAAAATAATGGAAAGAACATTCAATTAGCTCGTCTAGTATTTTAACTACAGATTTAACACTATCACATTTAATATTGGTATTATTGATAAAAATCGTATAGTCACTTTTATTACAGACTATTTGTATTAAACCTTTATACTTAAAGCCTGATACATTAAACTGAATAGAATCATCAAAAATATTAATACGATTTATTCCCCAACTTTGAACTACACATGAATTTTCAAGTAATTCAAGCAATAATAATCTTTTACTTGTTTCCATATTTTATATAATATATTTCAATCGCAAAAATACTAAAAATAGCATGAATAGCAAATTATTTATATCATAAATAATATAAGTCACGCTAAAATATTGCCCTTATACTAAGTTTAGTTACCTTTGCAATAAAAGTGCATGATGATTTTCAGATTAAGAGAAATATTAAAAGACAAGCAAATAACCATTGGGCAATTTGCTGAAATGTCGGGGATAAGCCAATCAAATTTGAGCAACTACATGATGGGAAAAGTTTCTCCAACATTAGAAACGTTGAATAAAATAGCTTCTGCCTTGAATATTGAAATCACAGAGTTATTCAAAAAAGAAGAAGATATAGTTCTGTATGCCAAATATGGTGAAAATTTGATTGAATTATCTAAAAATGAACTTATTGATTTTATTAAACAAAAAAGATGCAACAATGGAAATAGAAAAGATAAATAGAATTATAGAGAATGAGGGTATTACAGTTATAGAGTTTCTTGCTAATTCTAAAGCTAGCGACTATTTTATACGCTCTATTTTCTCCTTTGAAGATGGTTTCAAATGGGAAGCCGTTGTTCCTTATATCTACCGTCGTTCTGGATTAAATTTGACTACAGAAAAAGAAATTGCGGAATATTTATGTTCAATAAAACCATATTTCCAAGAGGAAGCAATGATAAAATGGAGAAAATATGAATGGAATAAGTGGTTGAAAATTCAACAAAATGCCAAAAATCCAGAAAATCTCGTAACCATAGATTTTTTCAAAGTCCTTTTGTCTTTCAAGGAAGAAGTGGATAATTTCCCTCAAAATCCTAATCCACAACGGAGATTTCAAGATATTAAAGACCAAGGATACACTATTTCAATATATCCTATAGGGAGCAAACGATGGGGTAAAATGTTATTACCTATACCTTTAAATTCAGAAATGGGCTATGAAACATTCTCTCCACAGTTTAAGAGTAGGGTTATTCGCTTATTTAAGGGTATCAATGCATATGAAGCCAAAAAGACACCAATAAAATCATTAATTCCAGACCATAAATTTTCAGAAGTAAGGTGGGATGAAAAAACAAAAACTGAAAATCCGATGGAAATGTCAGATGAAGAAATAATAGAAAAATTCCAATTATTAGACAACCAACGAAATCAGCAAAAAAGAGAAATATGTAGAAACTGTTACCAAACAGGAGAAAGAGGAAAGATTTTTGGAATTGATTACTATTCTCATGGTTCAGATAAATGGGATACAAATGTTCCTTCTAAAGGGAAAAAAGCAGAAGATGGCTGCAAAGGGTGTCCGTGGTATGATATTGAAGCTTGGAGAAGAAGTATAAACGAAATTCTAAAAAAACGATGAATGACATAAAAACTTTTGGTAGCGTGTGTTCTGGAATTGAAGCTGCTAGTTTTGTCCTTGAACCTCTTAACATTCAACCTTTATGGTTGTCTGAAATTGATGATTTTCCTTCAAGATTTTTAGCCCAAAGATATGCACATTCGCCTAATTTGGGAGATATGAATGATATTCCGCAAAAAATCAGGGATGGCGTGGTTGAAGCTCCCGATTTACTTTGCGGAGGCACACCCTGTCAAGCATTTTCTCTTGCTGGGTGGAAAAATGGCTTAGATGACCACAGAGGACAATTGACGCTTAAATACATAGATATTTTAGATGAACTAGATAATGTAAGACACAATTTAGGAAAAAATTCTTCTGCACTTTTTTGGGAAAATGTAGAAGGTGTACTTACAGATAAAACTAATGCTTTTGGCTGTTTTCTAGCAGGTTTAGCAGGATGTGACAAACCTATACAAGTGTCTAAATGGAGAAATGCTGGAATTCTACATGGGCAAAAACGAAATATAGCATGGAGAGTATTAGATGCAAAATACTTTGGTTTACCACAGCAAAGGAGGCGGATTTATGTTTTAGGTGGAGGAAAAGACTTTTTTCCGGAAAATATTTTGTTTGAATTGGGCGATATCATTCCAGACCCCTATAAAAGTCAAAAGGACAATAACTGTACTTCATTATTTGACTCAACGGAAATACGACACAATATTCCTACAGATTTAACACGAGATATTGAAGGTGAACACATAGAAGTATTTCGTACTTATACAGATTGTTTGTATGCAGCATATGGAACAAAATGGAATGGTAATGCTGCTGCATTTAATGGTTCCCTTTTTGTATCACAAAATGGTAGATTAAGAAGATTAACTCCTATAGAGTGCGAACGTCTTATGGGGTTTCCTGATAACTATACAGCAATAGAAAAAGCTACATTCACCAACCGGTTTCGTGCTACGGGAAATTCATGGGCTGTAAATGTTGTCAAATGGATTATGAAACGATTGATTACTGATAAATCCACTAAAAGTATATATAATAATGAAGATGGATTATTTCAGTTTAACGATTTTAACTACATAAGTAGTGGCAAGTATATGAATTGCTCTGTTTATACTTATGAGTATGAGCTTAAGAATATCCTTGATATTATAGATGTTCGCCCTGAAGAAAAACTATATATATCTCCAGCTGGTTGTATGGGTATATTAAGGCGTAAATATGAGAGAAATGCTGGAATGAATGCACGATTAGAACTTGTGCTTAAAAAAAACTCGTAAAACATATTGTGTTGGCAAAGAGAGAATAATGTATTTCTCTTTTTGTCAGCATTTGCAATATATTCAGTTTCTTACAAAAGGAAACACCCAATTTTACATTCTTGGGTGTAATAAAGGGTGTAAATCTCGCAAACGCTTGATTTACACCCTTTATTGCGGAGAGACAGGGATTCGAACCCCGGGTACCTCGCAGTACAACGGTTTTCAAGACCGCCGCAATCGACCACTCTGCCACCTCTCCAAGACTCCTTTTCAGAAGTACTTTCCGTTGAAAGCGCTGCAAAGGTACAACTTTATTTTAAATAAGCAAATAGTTTACCAGTTTTTTTGCTATAAAATTTTCAAATCGTATTTTTGCATACGAATAATAAACGAAAGAAATAAATCATGATATACCCTCAGAATTTCGAACAGAAAATAGGTTTCGATTCCATCCGTCATTTACTAAAAGAGAAATGTCTCAGCACATTAGGTCAAGAAAGAGTAGATGAAATGAACTTCTCAGAATCCTTTAAGGATATTAATGAATGGCTGGAACAGGTGATGGAATTCATACGCATCATACAAGAGGAAGACAGTTTTCCCGACCAATATTTTTTTGATGTACGACCATCACTAAAACGTATCCGCGTAGAAGGTATGTATTTGGATGAGCAAGAACTGTTTGATTTACGCCGTTCTTTAGAAACAATTCGTGATATCATCCATTTTCTGACACTGACCCCGAATGACGAAGAACAAGAAAACTCCTCCTACCCTGCCCTACAAAAACTGGCAGGAGATATTATCGTGTTTCCTCAACTCATTACGCGTATAAACAACATCTTAGACAAATTCGGAAAAATCAAAGACAACGCTTCTTCCGAATTATTACGCATCCGCAGAGAGTTGGCCTCGACAGCCGGAAGCATATCACGCAGTTTGAATGCAATTCTACGCAACGCTCAAGCAGAAGGTTATGTTGATAAAGATGTAACTCCTACCATGCGTGACGGAAGACTCGTCATCCCTGTCGCACCGGGATTAAAACGGAAAATCAAGGGAATTGTACACGATGAATCATCCACCGGCAAAACAGTTTTCATAGAACCGGCCGAAGTAGTGGAAGCAAACAATAGAATACGGGAATTGGAAGGAGAAGAACGCCGGGAAATCATCCGTATCCTGACAGATTTCTCTATCATAATCCGCCCACAGGTCCCCGCCATCCTCCAGTCATACGAGTTTTTGGCAGAAATTGATTTCATCCGTGCCAAAGCCCATTTTTCCATTCAGACGAACGCCACCAAACCATCATTGGAAGACAAACAGATTTTGGACTGGACCATGGCCATACACCCACTATTGCAACTCTCGCTGGCCAAGCATAATAAAAAGGTTGTTCCTCTAGATATAGAACTAACTAAAAATCAACGCATTCTAATTATATCCGGACCGAATGCCGGAGGTAAATCCGTTTGTCTGAAGACTGTGGGATTACTACAATATATGTTACAATGTGGTATGCCGGTTCCGATGCATGAACGTAGCCATGCCGGATTATTCGGCAGTATCTTTATAGACATAGGTGACGAACAAAGTATCGAAGACGATCTGAGTACCTACTCCTCACACCTTACCAACATGAAAACAATGATGAAAAGCTGTAACGAACGCAGCCTTATCCTCATTGATGAATTCGGCGGAGGTACAGAACCACAAATTGGAGGAGCCATAGCTGAAGCTGTGTTGAAACGTTTCAATGAAAAGGGCACATTCGGCGTTATCACCACTCATTATCAAAATTTGAAACATTTTGCCGAAGATCACGAAGGAGTGGTTAATGGTGCCATGTTATATGACAGGCATTTAATGCAAGCTTTATTCCAATTACAAATAGGAAATCCGGGAAGTTCATTTGCAGTAGAAATAGCTAGGAAAATAGGTTTACCGGAAGAAGTTATAGCCGACGCATCCGAAATTGTAGGGAGTGAATATATCAATGCTGATAAATATCTACAAGATATCGTACGTGACAAACGTTATTGGGAAACCAAGCGTCAGAACATCCGCAAACGAGAAAAACAGATGGAAGAAACCATCGCCAAATACGAAGAAGAACTACAGGAACTGGAGAAAAGTCGTAAAGAGATTTTGCGAAAGGCCAAAGAAGATGCGGAAAGATTGCTACAGGAATCAAATGCCCGAATTGAAAATACCATCCGTATCATCAAGGAAGCACAAGCCGACAAAGAACGTACACAATCGGCACGTCAGGAACTGACTGATTTTAAAAATCAGATAGAAGATATCGAGAAAAAGAACAAGGAAGATGAAATCATCCGGAAAATGGAAAAACTCCGTGAAAAACAAGAGCGGAAAAAAAACAAAAAGGATAAAGCCAAGACGGAATCTTCCCAACTGTCAATACCCAAAGAACAGCCTATCACTGTAGGTAGCACTGTAAAGATCAAAGGTCAATCCAGTGTCGGAGAAGTACTAGGAATTAATGGCAAAAATGCAATAGTTATGTTCGGAATGATAAAAACCAATGTAAAACTGGATAAGCTGGAACGTAGCACACCAATACAGCCCACCCAGAAAACAATGGTAAAAAGTACCTTCGTCAGCAGTGAAACACAAGATCGGGTATATGAAAAGAAACTAAATTTCAAACAAGATATTGATGTACGCGGTATGCGTGGCGATGAAGCGATACAGGCAGTAACTTATTTTATCGATGATGCCATACTATTGGGAATAGACCGTGTACGTATCCTTCACGGAACAGGTACAGGCATACTGCGCACCCTGATTCGCAGCTATTTGGGAAGTGTTCCAGGAGTAGCACACTATCAAGACGAACACGTACAATTTGGTGGGGCAGGTATTACTGTAGTAGACTTAAAATAATATTTTAATAGAATAAGAGGCTGTTTTTAATTAATTTTCTCTATATTCGCACTAAAATTAGAGAAAATTAAAAGCAAAGGTGGCAGCGGGAACTTCTCATACAACTATAAGTATTAAGCTTAATGAGCAAGGGTTTCATGATATTTTCAATAAATATTATGTAACTCTATGCTTATTTGCCAATCAATATACAGAAAACCAAGAAACTTCAGCAGATATTGTACAAGATTCATTTGCCAAACTATGGCAAATAAGAGAAGATTTTTTTTATCTGCATCAGGTAAAAGCATTTTTATATACAGCTGTACGCAATAAAGCACTCAATGAACTGGAGCATTCAAAAGTAGTATATGAATACGCTCAAAATGTCATCGAAAAGAAAAAGGATTCCTTTTTTCACGATGCAATCGTTGAAGAGGAAACTTATCGTATCGTTTCTGAAGCCATAAATAAATTACCTGACCAAATGAAAGCCATTATGCAACTATCTCTGGAAGGGAAAAAAAACGCAGAAATAGCAGACAGACTAAACATATCTACAGAAACAGTCCATACATTAAAGAAAATAGCCTACAAGAAACTCAGAGAGAATTTGAAAGACTACTATTACTTCCTCTTGTTTTTTATATAAAAAGACATTAATTTGTTTTTTTTCAAAAAAAGTCGTTTTATTATTCACCCAAATTTCAAACAGACCTGTTTTATTATAAAAGAGATAAAAAACAGGTCAAAATATGATAAAACAAGATTTCTATATAGCCAACCTCATAGCAAGGTATCTGTCGGAAGAAATAACCCCGGAAGAAACAATAAAACTAACTGCTTGGAGAGAAGAATCTACAGCGCACGAGATTTTATTCAAGAAAATTTGTGATGAAGAAAACCAAAAGCAACATTTCCGGAAAAATACGGCATTCAATCCTTCATCCGGATGGAAAGAAGTGGAAAAGCGAATCAAAAGAAATAATAACAGAAGCAGATATATCAAAATAGTAAGTTATGCCGCAATCATTCTGTTACCTGTCCTTTTTGTAAGTATTTCCATGAAATTCACCTCGCCCGTTTCTCTTTCGGACAAACAGTTCATCGCACAATCCATTCTACCTGGGGAATCCCAAGCTATTCTGACATTGGAGGACGGCCAGACAATCCATATAAATAAAGAAACAGAGAGTCTGCTTGAGAAAATAGACGGAGCCCGAGTCCACATGGACTCTACAATGCTGAATTACCAAGTAACATCAAAAACAGCCCCAAAAAACAAGCCTGTATATAATAAAGTGGAAACTCCACGAGGTGGAGAATATGCTCTATTGTTAAGTGATGGAACAAAAGTGCATCTGAACGCAATGACCAGTCTCCGCTTTCCTGTGACATTTGATAACGGTCCACGCAAAGTGGAACTGGAAGGCGAGGCCTATTTTGAAGTCTGCAAAACAGGGCAACCATTTATAGTATGCACTCAAGGCATGCAAGTAGAAGTGTTGGGAACCACATTCAACATCTCTGCTTATCCACAGGAAGAGTATCAGACAACTTTGGTAAACGGTTCTGTCAAAGTAAATACAGAAACTGGAGAAAGCTGTATTTTAAAGCCTTCCCAGCAAGCTACCATCAGCCTCGGAAACAGCAGCATACAGATACGCATGGTAGATGCCGGATTTTATACTTCATGGATAAAAGGAAAAATTCATTTCAAAGACCAGCGATTGGAAGATATCATGAAAATACTATCACGCTGGTATGACATGGAAGTAATTTTTGCCAATGAGAAAATAAAAGACCTACGCTTTGGATGCAATGTAGATCGGTATTCGGAAATCACTCCATTTGTACGTTTGTTGGAAGAGACTCAAAAAGTACACGTAAAAGTCAATAACAAAACAATCACATTCTATAACTAATAAAAATGATGTATTATGGACAAAAAACACAACTACACCAATCACGGTAAAAGTAGTAAACGTTTGTGGATTACGTTCCTATTTTTCTGTATCATTACCACAGGTTTTATGCAGGCTGCCAACAAAGTGTTTGCACAAGCCACTGTCACAGCCTCATTCAAGAATGCCACGTTGAGTGAAATTCTTTGGGAAATCCAAAGACAAACCGACTTTACTTTTGTATACAGCACCAATGATGTAAAACAAATAAAAGTCCAAAACCTAAATGTAAATAACGAAAAAATAGCCAATGTGCTTGATAAATGTCTTATGAATAGCGGTTTGACCTATTCAGTTCACAACGGCGTTATTGCTATCAAGCAAATTGAAGAAAAAGAGTCTGCTGTTCCTCAACAGAAAACAACATTAACCGGTACAGTACTGGATGAGACGGGAGAACCTATTATTGGAGCGAATATCTTAGTCAAAGGTACTACGAATGGAACTACTACAGATTTGGACGGGCACTTCTCATTAGATGTAGACCGTATACCTGCCACTTTGATTATCTCCTATATAGGTTATGGCAAGCAGGAAATTAAAGCCACTGCCGGAAAGATACTGAAAGTAGTCATGGCTCCTGATAATAATGTTATGGAAGAAGTGGTTGTTACCGGTTATGGTACTTTCAAGAAATCGGCATACGCAGGTTCTGCTTCTACTGTGAAGGCTGATAAAATGAAAGATATTCCGGCTGTTTCATTCAAAGATTTACTACAAGGTAATGCACCCGGGGTACAATTCAGTTCATCGTCAGGTCAACCAGGAGCTTCTTCCTCTTTGAATATTCGCGGTATGGGGTCTTTTAATGCCAGTAATTCTCCATTGTACGTAATTGACGGAGTTCCTATGCGTTCAGGTTCCATCAATACTATGAGTTCAGATGCAGGTCTTGACATTATGTCAACAATCAACAGCTCTGATATTGAAAACATAACAATCATTAAAGATGCCGCTGCCGCCTCTCTTTACGGTTCACGTGCTGCCAATGGTGTAGTACTTATTACTACTAAAAAAGGTAAGAGTGGAAAGCCACAAATTTCATTCAAAGCAGATTGGGGTAGTTCTGATTTCGCAATGGATTATCGTCCTGTTATGGGTGGGGAAGAACGCCGCGAATATATTTATAACGGTCTAGTAGCCGGTGCGTTAAGAGATGGAGATAGCCACGATGAAGCCATAGCATATGCTGATGAAAATATTGATGACTATGCTCCTGTTCCTTGGTGTGGATATGTCGATTGGGATGATATCATGTTCAAAAAAGGAAATCACCAGACTTATGAAGCCTCCATTTCTGGTGGAACAGACAAATTCAAATATTATTCATCTATCTCTTACCTAAAACAAGAAGGTATTGCTATCAACTCCGGTTTAGAACGTATCAGCGGACGTTTAAATGTAGATTATCAAGCAACTGATAAATTAAAATTAGGGGCAAATATGTTATTTGCTACCGTTAATCAAGATGTATATGGTGAAGGTACCTCCTACACTTCTCCTTTCTATTCATCACGTAACGCTGTTGTCCCCTCAGACACACCATACAATGAAGATGGAAGCTGGAACCGCGATTTTATCCGCAACGGTGATCGTAATCCACTATTATCTGCAACTTACGACTATCAACGTGAATATGTTAATCGTGCTTTCAACACTATTTATGGCGAATATGAATTTATTAAAAACTTAAAATTCAAATCAACATTCAGCTATGACTACACCAACACTAAAGGCAAGGATTGGAGTGATCCCCGCACTTCCAATGGTGAGGATGTAAATGGCGGCATGAGCAAAAAATTCTACGAATACAAGAAAATGGTATGGGCAAACCAACTGAGTTATAAGTTTAATATAGCCAACGATCACCATTTTGACGCATTGGTAGGTTATGAAATTGATGACCAATATCGTGACTATCTGTCAGGGTATGCAACTAATTTCGCTACAGCAGACAAAGATGAAATAAGCAATGGTATGAAAACCGAATCCGTTGGTGGCAGCTCTACCAGAACCCGCATGGTATCTTATCTGACACGTGTAAACTATGACTATAAAAATAAATATTATCTAGGTGGTAGTTTCCGTACTGACGGTAGTTCCCGTTTGCATAAAGACAGCCGTTGGGGTAGTTTCTGGTCAGTATCTGCCGCATGGCGTATGATTGAAGAGGAATTCATGAATCCGGCCAAAGGTTGGCTGACCGATTTGAAAATACGCGCATCTTATGGTGTCAATGGCACACTTCCATCTGACTATTTCGGATATATGGGTTTGAGTAGTTTAACCAATGGTTATTTGGAACAACCGGGTATTATCCAATCACAAATCAAAAATACAGATTTAAAATGGGAAACCAATTACAACCTTAACTTAGGTCTGGATTTCAGTTTGTTCAATCGTATAAACGCAACTTTGGAATACTACACTCGTACTACTAAAAATTTGTTGATGGATCGTCCTATCTCTATGACAACAGGTTTCGGCAGCTATCTTATGAATATTGGTGAAGTAAAAAATAAGGGAGTGGAATTGGAAATCAGTTCGACCAATATAAAGACTAAAGATTTCTCTTGGAATACCACTTTCAACATCTCGCACAACAAAAATGAAATTGTGACATTGGATGGCATGCAAACAGAAATTATCAGTGGTACCCAAATACGGAAAGTAGGAAAATCATACCGTACATTTTATATGATAGAGTTCGCAGGGATCAATCCCGAAACAGGCGCTCCCCAATTCTATACCAATGATTTGGACGAAAACGGCAACTATATAAAAGAGATTACAGAAAACTATAGTGAAGCCAATGCTATTGTATTAGATAAGCATGCAGAGCCTAATGTTATCGGAGGTTTATCAAATACATTACGCTATAAATGGTTCGACTTAAACTTCATGTTCTCTTACCAATTTGGCGGTTATTCTTATGACAATTGGGCACAAAAAACAGAGCATGGTGGTAACGACCTAGAAGCAAATATACCAACCTATTATCGCGATAGTTGGAAACAACCTGGTGATATCACAAAATATGAACTATTTATTGAAAGTCCTGATGTAGCGATGAACAAATCCACTACTACTCGCAGGTTACACAGTTCTGACTTCATCCGCCTGAAAACATTAACTTTTGGAATAACTCTGCCCCAAGTATGGACACAAAAAATAGGAGTTAACAATGTACGTGTATATGCTTCCGCAAACAACCTTTGGACATGGGCTGCTTATGATTATTATGATCCTGAAGCTGTCAGTGGTGGTAGTGCCATCTGGGGAACTCCTCCTTTGAAGACTGTAACCTTTGGTCTAAGCGTTAATTTCTAACCCATTAAAAACTTGAATTATGAAAGTATTTAAATATTTATTTATCAGTTCCATTATGTTTGCCGTCACTTCGTGCGGAAATGACTGGCTAGATCTAGCCCCCTCCACACAAGTGGATACAGAAACCAGTATCAATGTTTTGTCAGATATTGAATTCACATTGAACGGAATCTACAGCACAATGCAAAGTTCAGATGCATACTCCGGCCGTCTGGTATATTATGGAGATGTAACTGGAGATGACATGCAGGCTGTAAGTTCAACGAAACGAACCGGTAATTATTACCGTTTCAATTTTACTAAAGACAATGGTCCCAGCAGTCATTGGTCATATCTGTACTCTATTATCCAGAACTGTAATCTGATTCTAATGAATGTTGATAAACTATCTATAGATGAAGATGAAACCGAATATAAAAATGATTTGAAAGGCCAGGCATTAGCCATCCGTGGTATGGCACTATTCGACCTGACACGTATTTTTGGTTATCCCTACCTAAAAGATAACGGAGCTTCATTAGGCGTGCCCATTGTGAAAGAGTTATCAACCATAGACAGTAAACCCGCACGAAATACAGTAGCCGAATGTTATACGGAAATTATTTCCGACCTCAAAAACAGTACAGAGCTGCTGAGCGGTGATTTTAATAAAGGAAAAGTAAACAGATGGGCTGCTATGACATTGTTGAGCCGAGTATATTTATATAAAGGAGAATACAATGAAGCATTGACCATGGCTGAAAATGCAATAAAGGGTGCAGAAAAAGAAGGCTACGCTCTTTGGACAAACGAAGAATATCCAACCGCATGGGGCAATGACGCATCAGCATCCAATCCTGGTGAAATATTATTCGAAATTGTCAATCTGACTACAGACAGTCCGGGCAAAGAAAGCATGGGATATCTGAACTCATACAACGGTTATGACGATATGTGTATTACTTGCTCTTTTTATCAATTATTAAAGAAAGATCCCAAAGACGTCCGGTTGAAAATCTTGAGTTTTGACAAAAAGTACTACGCATACGTCAATAAATACCAACCTCAGCAAGGAGAAAACATAACCGATGCCAATATTCCGCTTATACGCCTTTCAGAAGCCTATCTGAATGCTGCTGAAGCGGCCGTACAGACAGGAGATAATGCCAAAGCAGTGAAATATTTGAATTCCATAGTACAACGAGCTAATCCGGAAAATTCAGTGGAAGGAAAAACATTAACATTAGAAAATGTATTAGACGAACGTCGTAAAGAATTGGTAGCAGAAGGACATCGTATGTACGATGTTATCAGAAATGGAATGACTGTCAAACGAATCGATGTGAAAGACAGTGATATAAACAAAACCAAACATAATACTGCTTACATGGAATATGACTGGAATTTCCATAAAATTCTACTTCCTATTCCCAAAAAAGAAATGGACGCAAATCCTAATATGAAACAGAATCCAGGATATGTCGATTAAATAATTCAAATACCAAATCGATGACAAGCAAGACTAATTTTATCAACTACTTTCTTCTTGCATTTACCCTCGCATTCATCAGTTCCGGCCTTAGTGCCGGAACTCTTGATTTCAAAGACAAGAAGAAAGACAAAGAGAAAAAAGAAGAATTAACAGCCGACGGTCCATACGTATTGTATCAGCCTGACGGCCAAATCAGAGTAATCAATGTAGATAAGAAAGGGAATATCATTGATACCACTTATACCACATTACCTCAAAACTTTACCCTGCATGTGACAGACCACAAAGGCAGGTTTCCATTTGATGTAAAACTACACCCGGTAAAACGTCCCGGATGGAATTATCCCCAGGCAGACAAAGTTTTTGTCATGTCCGACCCTCATGGAAGGCTGGACTGTGTAATCAGCCTGTTACAAGGCAATCATATCATCGATAAAGACTACAAATGGAGCTTCGGGAAAAACCATCTGATGATTATCGGTGATATTTTTGACAGAGGAAAAGATGTACCGCAAATCTTCTGGCTATTTTACAAACTGGAAGAGGAAGCAGCCAAAGCCGGAGGACACGTATCGTTCATACTGGGAAATCATGAACCGATGGTGCTGACCAATGACCTCCGATACACCAAAGAAAAATATAAAATATTAGCAGAAAAACTAAAGATGGAGTACCCCCGGCTATTCGGTCCCAATACCGAACTGGGCAGATGGTTGGGAACCCGTAACACCATGCAAATGATAGGTAACGACCTATATGTACATGCCGGACTGGGCAAAGACTTCTATGACAAGAACTTGAGCATTCCCACTGTCAATGAAGAAATGAGTAAAGGACTATTTATGACGAAAAAAGAACGCAAAGCGCTTTCTCCACTCACAGCCTTCCTGTATGGAAACAGCGGTCCCATCTGGTATCGCGGACTGGTACGCACCGATGGCAAATACAATCCGCTGGCAAAAGACTCCCTAGAAATGATTATGGACCGTTATAAGGCAAAACATATTATTGTGGGACATACCATTTTCAAAGATATTTCCACTTTCTATAACGGCAAGGTTATCGGAGTAAATGTGGACAATAAAGAAAACCGGGAAAAAAAGCGCGGACGTGCCATGCTGATTGAAAATAATCAGTATTTTGTCGTCGGTGACAAAGGTATCCAAAGACAATTAGAATAAAGACAATACACCAAATCCTACCGGTGGTTTTCCAAACTCTCCTGACAACTTTCCTATTTGTCAAGAGAGTTTTTCTTTTCCTTTTTTGCTACTTTCCCCCTTTTATTTTATACCTTTGTTCCTCATAATAACTAACCTTATAAAACGAAATGAAATCTATCCGAGAACTATACCGCATCGGCACCGGTCCGTCCAGCAGTCATACTATGGGACCGCGCAAGGCTGCTGAAATCTTCTTAGGAAAACATCCCGAAGCCAAAGCTTTTCAAGTTACTCTTTATGGAAGCCTCGCCGCTACCGGTAAAGGACACATGACCGATGTAGCCATTTTAGATACATTGCAACCGCATGCGCCTACAGAAATTATCTGGAAAGCCCATGTCTTCTATCCGTTTCATCCCAATGGAATGACTTTCA
>ERZ838839.2208-NODE-2208-length-15680-cov-2.730432_pt1 | contig 15680 bp, 14 predicted proteins | sample MGYA00519909_ERZ838839 | MGnify/ENA primary metagenome ERZ838839 (study PRJEB31850, sample SAMEA3708843) | human gut metagenome | biome: human gut; feature: human-associated habitat; material: faeces | place: China | collected 2014 ... | reverse complement strand
CAGGCTGTTTTTCCGTAGGAGAATCAGTACTCCAAAGAATCCTGCCTGCTGGCAAGATGCAGTTACACCTGTCAGGGAATAAAAAACGCAATATCCATATCACACCTGCATATCATGATATTAGGGCGTATTTGGGAATCCATTTCCGCCACCTTCCCTAAGTTAGCATGATGACAGGTGAAAAATAATATGAGATTAAGACGTGGAGGCTCAGGACGGCTGATGCGCCGGTTTCTGGCCGGCACGGTCCTGCTTATGCTGCTGCTTCTCGGCGGCCGTTTGATTGGCCGTGCAGCAGGCAGTATCCCGAGAAATGATTACAGGCGCATGATAAAGGCCGGAGGCCAGTGGCTGGTGGGGACCATATGGACCCGGGCCCATCCCGGGGAACAGGCAGGAACAGGACAGGACGGTGACAGCCCATATCAGGGTATTGCTGACCCGGACCCCTCTTACCGGAAATACCAGACTGTCAAGACGTTTTACCAGGAGCACCAGTACCTGGCCTGGTACGGCAATGAGGAAACCGGGCAGCAGTCGCTTGAGGAGCCGGGCAGCCTGGCCGCGTCAGGTCAGGGGGATACGTCAGGCAAGGGGGATGCGCCGGGCAAGGGGAATGCGCCGGGCCAGGGGACCCCGGGCAGCCAGGCGTATGCCGCGGGCCAGAACGGGGTGCTGCCGGGCGGCAATGCCCTTCAGGCATCGGAAACCCTTACCGGCACCCTGAACCGGCCGGTTACCGGCAATACATATGTAATGGAGCAGCTGGCGGATTATGACTTCCTCATGAAACATTTTTACAGTGTACATACTTCTACCACCGCCGGAAGGGACCTGATGGATGCAAAGACCCTTCTGGGCAGGGACATGTCGATGAAGGGGGACAATTCCAAACCCCAGATACTGATATACCATACCCATTCCCAGGAAGCATTTGCGGATTCCGGTCCGGGCCAGACCGTGGTCGGGGTAGGGGATTACCTGACAAAGCTTCTGGAGGACAAAGGATATAATGTATATCACGACAAGTCTGTATATGATTTGAAAAATGGACAGCTGGACCGCAGCAAAGCCTATAATTACGCCCTGGACGGTATAACGAACATCCTGCAGCAGAATCCGTCCATTGAGGTGGTGCTGGATCTCCACCGGGACGGGGTGGCTGAGGGGACCCGCCTGGTGACGGAGATCAACGGGAAGCCCACGGCAAAGATCATGTTTTTCAACGGAACCTCCCAGACGCCGGACGGTCTCATCGAATATCTGCCAAATCCCAACCGGGAGGCCAATCTGGCGTTCAGTTTTCAGATGCAGCTTAAGGCTGCGGGAATGTATCCGGGATTTACGAGAAAGATCTATCTCAAGGGACTGCGGTATAACCAGCACGTCCGGGCGCGCTCGGCCCTCATTGAGGTGGGCGCCCAGACGAACACGTATGAAGAAGCGAGAAATGCCATGGAGCCTCTGGCCCATATCCTGGACCAGGTGCTCCGGGGAAGCTGAATCAGTGGATCCGTTTTTCCCAGCCGCCAAAGAAATAAAAGAGGGCGGTGAGGAGAGAGCACATCATCCAGCCCAGGGGATAGCCGAAGCCCACCACGGCCGGAGTGTTGATGAACTGTGTGATAACGAACAGATAGACCTGCCGGAACAGCACATAGGAAAAGAGCATGATGAACATGGGAGTCCTGGAATCCCCGGCTCCCCGCAGAGATCCGGAAAAGATCTGTGTGGCGCAGCAGGTGAAGGTCAGGGTACTGTTGGTACGGATGAACAGGGTCCCATAACGGATCACCTCTGGATCCTGGTTGAACATGGCCACGAACTGTCCGGCCGTAAGCCAGAGCACCGAGGCCATGGCGATGGTGATGGCCGTGGACATATAAAAGGCTGTCAGAGAGCCTCGCTTGGCCCGTGGGATATTCCTGGCTCCGATATTCTGGCTCACGAAGGTGGTGGCTGCCTGATTCATGCTCTGGAGCGGCAGGAAGATAAACTGGTCGATCTTCGTATAACAGCTCCATCCGGCCATGCAGGCGGAGCCGAAATAGTTGATATAGGACTGGACGTACACGTTGGAAAAGCTGGTAAGGGACTGCTGGAGACCAGCGGGCAGGCCGATGGAAAGGATCTGCTTTAAGGTCTTTTTATCCACAGAAAGGTCTTTCCACACCAGACGGTAGCCGCCGTCGTCCATGGTCAGCACCGCAAGGACCAGGGCCGCCGACAGGAACTGGGAAATAATGGTGGCATAGGCCACACCGGCAATGCCCAGATGGAACACGATCACGAATACCAGGTCCAGCACTGTATTGAGGATACTGGAAAAGCAGAGGAACAGCAGCGGCCGTTTCGTATCGCCCACGGCCCGGAGCACGGCGCTTCCCATATTATAGACCAGCAAGCCGGCGATACCGGAAAAATAGATCCGGAGATACACCGAGGCCGACTCCAGGACATCGTCCGGCGTGGACATGAACCGGAGCATGAAGGGGGCCAGGAAAATCCCCAGGGCCGTAAACAGGATGCTGGCCAGAAAGGTGACCATGATGGTGGTCTCCACGGCCAGATGGAGCTTTTTGTCGTCGTGGGCCCCGTAATGGCGGCTGATGATGACGCTGGCGCCGATGGACGTTCCATTGAAGAACATGACCATGGTGTTGATGATGCTGGTGGTGGAGCCCACGGCTGCCAGGGCTTCTGTGCCCACAAAATTTCCGACCACCAGGCTGTCCACCGTATTGTAAAGCTGCTGGAACAGGTTGCCGATGAGAAGCGGAACGGCAAAGGAGAGCAGCAGCTTCCAGGTGGAGCCGGTGGTCATGTCCATGCTCTTTGACGATAGTTTTTTCGGGTGCATGACGATCCTCCTCGTATAGAATAAATGAAGATATCTTACTATTATGATAAAACCAAGTAAGAAGAATGTCAAATAAATATTCTGTCTGTTTTAATAGCCGCCTCCAGGGATGCCGGATCCTGCGGAAACCCTTGCGCGGATGCGGAAAAAATGGTATATTTGGCGTAAGAAATTTTAGAAAAGAGGAACATAAATGACGGCTGTCGATCAGAGCAGAATCAGAAACTTTTGCATCATTGCCCATATTGACCACGGCAAGTCAACGCTGGCGGACAGGATCATCGAAATGACAGGGCTGCTGACCAGCAGGGAGATGCAGGCCCAGATCCTGGACAATATGGATCTGGAGAGAGAGAGGGGCATCACCATTAAGTCCCAGGCCGTGCGGACGGTATATAAAGCAAAAAACGGAGAAGAATATATTTTCAACCTTATTGACACTCCCGGACACGTGGACTTTAACTACGAGGTGTCCCGGAGCCTGGCGGCCTGCGACGGAGCCATCCTGGTGGTGGACGCCTCCCAGGGCATCGAGGCCCAGACCCTGGCCAACGTGTATCTGGCTCTGGACCACGATCTGGACGTATTTCCCGTGATCAACAAGGTGGATCTGCCCAGCGCCCAGCCGGACCATGTGGCGGCTGAGATCGAGGACGTGATCGGCCTGGAGGCCCACGACGCTCCCAGGATCTCAGCCAAGAGCGGTTTAAATGTAGAGGATGTGCTGGAGGCCATTGTGGAAAAGATCCCGGCTCCGGAGGGAGATCCTGATGCAGATACTCAGGTTCTGATCAGTACCATTGACTACAACGAATATGTTGGACGTATCGGTGTAGGTAAAGTTGAGAATGGTACAATTGCAGTAAATCAGGAGCTGACTCTGTTAAACCATCATGATCTGGACAAACGTAAGAAAGTTAAGATCAGCAAGCTTTATGAGTTTGACGGTCTGAATAAGGTTGAAGTAAAGGAAGCTACTATTGGTTCCATCGTTGCTATTTCCGGTATCGCAGACATCCATATCGGTGATACTCTCTGCGGTGGAGAAAACCCGGAAGCAATTCCTTTCCAGAAGATTTCCGAGCCTACCATTGCCATGAACTTCATCGTAAATGACAGTCCGCTGGCAGGCCAGGAAGGTAAATACATCACATCCCGTCATCTTCGTGACCGTCTCTACCGTGAGCTGAATACAGATGTCAGCCTTCGTGTAGAAGATACTGAAACAACAGAAGCCTTTAAGGTTTCCGGACGTGGAGAACTTCATCTGTCTGTCCTGATCGAGAACATGAGACGTGAAGGTTATGAATTCGCAGTAAGTAAACCGGAGGTTCTGTACAAAACAGACGATCGTGGAAAGAAACTTGAACCTATGGAAATCGCTTATGTAGATGTTCCGGAAGAATTTTCCGGTACTGTAATCCAGAAGCTGAGTGAACGTAAAGGTGAGCTGCAGGGTATGAGTACTGCCAGTGACGGTACTGTCCGTCTGGAATTCCACATTCCTTCCCGTGGACTGATCGGATTCCGCGGTGAGTTCCTTACTTCCACCAAGGGTACCGGCATCATCAATACTATGTTTGACGGATATGCTCCTTACAAGGGAGATTTCCAGTACAGAAAACAGGGATCTCTGATTGCTTTCGAAGCTGGCGAAGCTGTTACTTATGGTCTGTTCGCAGCTCAGGAGCGTGGTACTCTGTTTATCGGACCTGGTGCAAAGGTTTACAGCGGTATGGTTATCGGACAGAATGGTAAAGCCGAAGATATTGAGCTGAACGTATGCAAGACAAAACATCTGACTAACACACGTTCTTCTTCCGCTGATGATGCACTGAAATTAACTCCACCAAGAGTTCTCAGTCTGGAACAGGCCATCGATTTCATCGACCAGGATGAACTCCTTGAGGTTACACCGGAGTCTCTCCGTATCCGTAAGAGACTTCTGGATTCCAGAGAACGTAAGAGAGCCGCTTTCAGAAAAGCCTGAAACAAATAGAAACTTAAGAAAAATTAAGCCCCGCAGATTTTGCGGGGCTTAATTTTTCTTAATCATTACTGTTCACTCCGTTCACAGTAACTCTTAATCTCCTGCAAACATATTAAAAACATAAATCCTTCTACAAATTATATTGTTATATTTTCACGAAATTCCAAGTTAGTATTTGTTAACTTTTTCATATGCTTTGTAATTGACAAATGATTAACAAAGTCATATAATAGCATCATCGAGGTTGTTAATTTATTAACGTTATTTTTTTAACTTTCTCTCAGTTGCCAACAGAACATATATTGTTAAATTTTTCTCATATATTCTGACAATTGATATTTTATTCACATTATTTACGTGATTATGCACAATTTTCACCATAATATTTCGTTATGCTCATATTAATGTTACTGTTGACCGAATAATCAGTTTATTTATATAATAAAAACATAACAGGTCACGGTAAATACTTTTAACGAAAACACAAACAGGAGGATTCCCAAATGGCAAAAAAAGAGAACACTATCCCAACCATCATCGACACCCCTGAAGCCCTTACTGCAAAGATTGCAGCCATGAAAGAGGCACAGAAGATTTTCGCAACATTTACCCAGGAGCAGGTAGATAAGATTTTTAAAGCTGCCGCTACTGCTGCTGACAAAGCACGTATCCCGCTTGCTAAAGATGCTGTTGAAGAAACAGGAATGGGTATTGTAGAAGATAAGGTTATCAAGAACCATTACGCAGCCGAATATGTATACAACGCATATAAGAATACCAGAACCTGCGGTGTGATTGAAGAAGATACTGCTTACGGTATTAAGAAAATCGCTGAACCGATCGGTCTGATTGCTGCTGTCATTCCTACAACCAACCCAACATCTACCGCAATCTTCAAAACTCTGATCGCACTGAAAACACGTAATGCAATCATCATCAGTCCTCATCCCCGTGCAAAGAAATGTACCATTGATGCAGCAAAGGTTGTTCTGGAGGCTGCTGTAGAAGCCGGTGCACCGGAGGGAATCATCGGATGGATTGATGTTCCAAGTCTTGATCTGACAAATCAGGTTATGCGCGAAGCAGACATCATCCTTGCCACAGGTGGTCCCGGAATGGTTAAGGCTGCCTATTCTTCCGGAAAACCTGCTTTAGGTGTAGGTCCCGGAAATACTCCTGTTATCATTGATGACAGTGCAGATATCCGTCTGGCAGTTAACTCCATCATCCATTCCAAGACCTTTGACAATGGTATGATCTGTGCTTCCGAACAGTCTGTAACTGTTCTTGAGAGCATTTATAAGAAAGTAAAAGAAGAATTCCTTTACAGAGGATGTTACTTCCTGAAACCGGATGAATTAGAGAAAGTAAGAAAAACTATCCTTATCAATGGCGCATTGAATGCAAAGATCGTAGGTCAGAGTGCATATAAGATCGCAAAGATGGCTGGTGTTGAGGTGCCGGAGGATACCAAGATCCTGATCGGAGAGGTAGAGTCTGTAGATATCAGTGAGGAGTTTGCACACGAGAAACTCTCACCGGTTCTGGCTATGTACAAGGCTCAGACTTTTGATGAGGCGATTGCAAAGGCAGAGCGCCTGGTTGCAGATGGCGGTTATGGCCACACATCTTCCCTCTATGTCAATGTAAACGAGAAAGAGAAGATGGCAAAACATGCAGCTGCCATGAAGACCTGCCGTATCCTGGTTAATACCCCGTCATCTCAGGGCGGTATTGGCGATCTGTATAACTTCAAGCTGCTTCCATCCCTGACACTGGGCTGTGGTTCCTGGGGCGGTAACTCTGTTTCTGAGAACGTAGGCGTGAAACATCTGCTGAACATTAAGACTGTTGCTGAGAGGAGAGAAAACATGCTGTGGTTCCGCGCACCGGAGAAGGTATACTTCAAGAAAGGCTGTATGCCGGTAGCTTTAAGTGAGCTGAAGGATGTCATGGGCAAGAAGAGAGCATTTATTGTAACGGACTCCTTCCTTTATATGAATGGTTATACAAAACCGATTACCGATAAACTGGATGAGATGGGCATTGTTTACCAGTGCTTCTCCAATGTACAGCCGGACCCGACCCTGGCAAATGCGATGGAAGGTGCAAAGGCTATGACTGCATTCCAGCCGGATGTCATCATCGCACTGGGCGGTGGCTCCGCAATGGATGCAGGTAAGATCATGTGGGTTATGTATGAGCATCCGGAAGTGGATTTCCAGGGCATGGCAATGCGCTTCATTGATATCCGGAAACGTGTTTATACCTTCCCGAAGATGGGAGAAAAAGCTTATTTTGTGGCAATCCCGACCTCTTCCGGTACTGGTTCCGAAGTAACTCCATTTGCGGTTATCACCGATCAGGAGACCGGTGTGAAGTATCCGTTAGCAGATTATCAGCTGCTTCCGAACATGTCCATCGTAGATACTGATAATATGATGAGCCAGCCGAAGGGCTTAACCAGTGCATCAGGTGTGGATGTACTGACTCATGCACTGGAGGCATATGCTTCTGTTATGGCAACAGACTATACAGATGGGCTTGCATTAAAGGCTATGAAGAACGTATTTGAGTATCTGCCGACGGCATACAATGACGGCGGAAACGTAGAGGCAAGAAGCAAGATGGCTGACGCTTCCTGCATGGCTGGTATGGCATTTGCAAACGCATTCTTAGGTGTCTGCCATTCTATGGCACACAAGCTGGGCGCGTTCCATCACCTGCCGCATGGTATCGCTAACGCACTGCTGATTTCTCTGGTTGTAGAGTATAACTCTGCTGAGTGCCCAAGAAAGATGGGAACCTTCTCTCAGTACCAGTATCCGCATACCATGGCCCGTTATGCAGAGTGTGCACGTTTCGTTGGCATTCAGGCAAAGACGGATGAAGAGGCAGTGAAGAAGCTCATTGAGAAGATTGAGGAGCTGAAAGCAGCAGTCGGCGTGAAGAAGACTATTGCTGAGTATGGTGTAGATGAAAAATACTTCCTGGATACTCTGGATGCCATGGTAGAACAGGCATTTGATGACCAGTGCACCGGCGCAAACCCGAGATACCCGCTGATGAGTGAGATCAAAGAAATGTACTTAAGAGCTTACTACGGAAAATAAAATAAGAAAAATGGGAACGTCCCGGACGATATGTGAAACGCGTCCGGGGCGTTTTTGTTTTAATTATATAGAAAATTGCCTCCTAATGAGATGGAGATGCAGGCCATGGAGGGAAGGCATGGAGAAGATGCCGTACGCCAGCTGGCAGACACATACAGAAACTTTGCGAAAAAACATCGGGAGCTATACTGGCTGATCATGGCCATGTCGGCAAAAGATAAGCGAGTGCGGGATGACGCGGCGGTTCTGTTTACAGACCCGTTAAAAAAAATGCTGGAAGATTTTCATTTAAAAGAAGAGGAAAGCATTCATTACCGGCGCTTATTTCGGGCCATAGTCCATGGATTTGTGGCGCAGGAGGAGCAGGGGTTCTTCTCCCACTATCCGGCGGCGGTGGATGACAGCTTTCATTTTGCGGTGCAGTGCTATATCGAAAGCCTGAAACAGGGCGAAAAGAGGTGTTCTTAACATGGAAAAAGGAAAAAAGAATGAGGAACTGTTTTGCAGCATGCCGGTTCCACAGGCGATTCTGACGCTGGCTGTGCCTCTGTTTATGTTTATGACAGCGCTCGCGAATTTGTTTGGTGTGGGAGGGGCGAGCCTGATCTCGCGCTTTTTGGGAGGTGGAGAACGCAAAAAGGCATCACGCTGCGGCGCATTCTGCATCTGAACAGCCGCAGGGATTTCTGTTTTGTATGCTGGATGCGATCCGCACTCTGTGTGTCTTCAGCCTTGGCGTGGCCCTGGCCATTGCGGTGCTTCTGTATACACAGGCGTCTGCCGTGAGCAGGCTGTTCATCAATAACCGTGAGACGGTAGCGTATGGCTGAAGATTTTTGCGGATTATCTGCTCTGCCAGCCCCATGACATTTTTTGCACTGACTGTGTTTCAGGCCACCGGAAAAAAGAGACAGCCCATTATTCTGTCCGTGCTGCGCAAGGGAACGGTGGATGTACCATTTATGCTTCTGTTTAACCATATATTCGGGATTCGCGGTGTGGCCTGGGCAACTCCGGTGGCTGAAATAATATCTCTGTTGGTCGCTGCGGTAATGGTCGTTCCGTATATCAGAAAACTGGCCAGGGGGCAGGAGATATAAAAGAGAAAATAATGCTTTTTCATTGCCTTTTCCATGTGTGGATGGTATGATGAGGACATATCGAAAATAGGACAGCAGGTGCCGGAATCGGATAGAAGGATTTCGGGTAAAAGGGAAGCAGGTGGAAAACCTGCGCGATCTCGTCACTGTAAGCAGGGAGCACCGGATTATGCGCATGTCAAAACGGCATGGCAGCCACTGGTTTTTGGAGACTGGGAAGGTAATCTGAAGTGTGTGGAGCTGCGAGCCAGGAAACCTGCCTGCTGTTGGTACAGGAGCATTCCAGACCACGAGGACTTGGTCGTGCCGCAGGATCTTTTCAGAATTTTTCTCAGGGTTGTTCAGGCCATTGTTCGTGGTATGTTCCGGGTATTCCAAAATCGATAGTGTCAGTACGGATGGTTTTACACCATACCATTTTAGAGGAGGACATATCATGAAAAAGAGAACACTGACAGCATTATTTGCAGTGACTGCGCTTTCTGCTGCGATGATGGCAGGCTGTGCGGGAAAGGCAGAGAAAGAAGCGGCAACTACAGCGGAGGAAACCACGACTGAGGCGGCAGAGGAAACTACCGAGGCTGAGACGAAAGAAGCTCCGGCTGAGGAGGAAGACGAAGAAAATTACGATACTGGAGATGCATCTATGGACAACACAAGAAATCAGGATGAGATCGGAGAACAGGAGCTGTTGGTAGTAAGCTTCGGAACCAGCTACAACGACAGCCGCCGTCTTACCATCGGAGCGATCGAGAACGCAATGGAAAAGGCATTTCCGGATTATTCTGTAAGACGTGGCTTTACCAGCCAGATCATCATTGATCATGTGAAATCCAGAGATGATGTAACGATCGATAACGTAGATGAGGCATTAAAGCGTGCCGTTGACAATAAAGTAAAGACCCTGGTCATCCAGCCGACCCATCTGATGAACGGCCTGGAGTACAACGATCTTGCAGACGAAGTGGCACAGTATTCTGACGCATTTGATAAAGTAGCCATCGGCCAGCCGCTGTTAACCAGTGATGATGATTTCAAGACAGTGATCAAGGCAATTACGGAGGCTACCGCTGAGTATGATGACGGTGAGACCGCAATCTGCTTCATGGGTCACGGTACTGAGGCTGACTCCAATGCTGTTTACGCAAAAATGCAGGATATGCTTGCTTCTGAGGGTTATGAGCATTACTATGTAGGTACCGTAGAGGCGGAGCCGAGCCTGGAAGATGTTATCGCTAAAGTGAAAGAGGGCGAGTACAAGAAGGTTGTTCTGGAGCCGCTCATGATCGTTGCCGGTGACCATGCAAATAACGATATGGCAGGCGATGAGGATGGTTCCTGGAAGAAGACCTTCGAGGATGCCGGTTATGAGGTAACTTGTCTGGTAAGAGGTCTCGGTGAGCTTGAGCCGATCCAGCAGTTGTTCGTACAGCATGCACAGGCAGCCGTTGACAATCTGGCAAAATAAAAAGCGGGTGTCGCAAGATGGCACAAGAGATTACAAAAAATGTGATCGGAAAAAATTAGATTAGAAAAAAGTCAGTCGAAGAAAGACCGGGACCGGGAAAAAACTGGTTATCGGTCTTTTTTCTTCATGGATTCCTGTTGAATTCTTCTTGAATGGATCGCTTCTCTCACATTTCCAATTACAAGACATCGGCAAGAAGAATCGGATATGGCAGTGTTTGCGAGAGTAAGAGAAATTTTAAGGAAAATATAAAAATTGAGAAAAGAAAAATGAGGAGAATATTATGAGAAAGAGATGGATGGCAAAGGCAATTTTGATGTGTGCGACAGCAACCGTGCTTGCAACCGGATGTGCAAAAAATGATACGGCAAACAAGATGGAGCAGACGAGCGGGACAGCGAATGCGGAGAGTGATAGCAGTTTAGAGGAGACGACAGAGGCAACGGCGCAGAGTGAGAACGCAGAAGCTGCGGATGCGGGTGTAGCATCCGGGGATGAAACTGTGGAGGCAAAGGAAGTTGTCGAGGATGGCATGGAGCCGGTATCCGCAGATCAGCTCAAGGAAGGCACTTATGAGGTGACCGTTGATTCGAGTTCGAGCATGTTTAAGGTGACGAAATGTGAACTCACAGTCAAAGATGGAGCGATGCAGGCAGTTATGACGATGAGCGGAAGCGGTTACGGAAAACTTTATCTTGGAAAAGCCGAGGAGGCGGTAAAGGCTGAGGAGAGCGAGATGATTCCGGCAGAGACTGCCGAGGATGGTTCCTGCACATTTACCGTGCCGGTTGAGGCGCTTGATGCGGGAATTGATTGCAGTGCATTCAGCAAGAAAAAAGAGAAATGGTACGACAGAGAGATTGTTTTCCGCGCAGATTCCCTTCCGTCTGAGGCATATGCGGATGGAACGGTTGTGACAGTGGAGAGCCTTGGGCTTGCAGATGGCACTTACACGGTTGAGGTGAGCATGCAGGGCGGATCAGGAAAGGTTTCGGTTGAGTCCCCGACTCATCTGACGGTAAAAGATGGGGTTGCAACTGCAGAGGTGATTTGGAGCAGTCCGAATTACGATTATATGAAGGTAAATGATGTGAAATATGATCGAATCGGTCAGGTCGGAGAGGGAGACAGTTCCATATTTGAAATTCCGATTGCTGAGTTTGATCGCAAGCTGGCAGTGCTCGCCGACACGGTTGCGATGAGCCAGCCTCATGAGATTTCCTATACCCTGACTTTTGATTCTGCCTCCCTGCGACAGGAGAATTAATCAGGACAATCGGGAATGAGAAATTGTATGGACAATCATATAAAAAAGCGAATGAAAAGACGTATGGAAAAGCGTATGGAAAAACGAATAGGAAATTGCAGGGAAAAGGAAAGTTTCATGCAGAGAAGGTTATCGATTTTTCTAATTGTGCTGACGCTGACGATTGGAACGGGAATTGCTCTGACCGGATGTGCAAAGAATGAAGATGCAGGGTCAAAATCGGCGGAGCAGGGAGCAAGATCACAGGAAGGAAGCACAGGAGTTTCTCAGGACTGGGAGACGATGACGCTTCGGGAGACGATGAATCTGCGCTATGCGACTCAGTTTTCAGTGGAGAAATATGAGGGCGGGTATGAAAAAATTGTGATCGGGGATGCAGATACCTATCTTGTTGTGCCGGAACAGGCAGAAATCCCGCAGAATGTACCGGAGAGGGTGACCGTGATCTGCCGTCCGCTCTCGAATATTTATCTGTCGGCGACGTCCGCGATGGATCTTTTTCGCAGTCTGGATGCGATTGATCAGGTGACGCTTTCTGGAACACAGGAGAGTGGATGGTATATTGAGGAGGCAAAGCAGGCGATGGAGTCGGGGGCGATGACTTATGCGGGAAAGTACAGTGCGCCTGATTATGAGCTGATTCTCTCAAAATCCTGTGATTTGGTGATTGAGTCTACGATGATTACCCATTCCCCTGAGGTGAAGGAACAGCTTCAAAAGCTCGGCATTCCGGTACTTGTGGAGCGATCAAGCTATGAGAAGAGCCCTCTCGGACGCATGGAGTGGATCAAACTTTACGGTGTTCTTCTCGGAAAAGGGGAGGAAGCAGAAGCGTGTTTTGAGGAAAAAGCCAAAGAGGTGGAGCAGGTTGTCGCGGAGCAGGCTTCGGGGAAAACGGCGACGTTTTTCTACATCAGCTCAAACGGCTATGCAAATGTCAGAAAACCTGGAGATTATATCTCAGAGATGATCCGGATGGCAGGTGGAATTCCGCTTCCTCAGAATATCGAGGACAATGGAAATGCACTTTCCACGATGAATATGCAGATGGAGGCATTTTATGCAGAGGCAAAAGATGCGGACTATCTAATTTACAACAGCACGATTGATGGGGAACTTGAAAGTCTCTCGGAGCTTCTCGCAAAGAGTAGTCTGCTTTCTGGATTTAAGGCGGTGAAAGAGGGGCATGTGTGGTGCACCGGAAAAAATATGTTTCAGGAGAGTATGGGACTTGGAGATATGATTCTCGATATGCACCGGCTGTTTACGGAGGAAGAACCAGATCCGGCGAAGATGACGTATCTGCATCCGTTGAAGTAAGAATGTAGGCGAGGACAAAGTGAACGTGGAGTGAAAATGTGAATCGATGAGCGTGTGTAACGTCGCCCTTTTTTATAGAGATTAAATAAAAAGTGACAGAGGAGATAACGAGATGAAACATATACAAGCGAGTTATTCATCAGAGGACAAGCAGAAACTTCGGGTGCAGATTTCGTATATCAGTCTGTTGGTGCTTCTGATTTTGCTTGTCTTCTGGAATATCAATGCCGGGAGTGTTCCTCTTTCACTATCGGAGATTCTCGGAATTTTGCTTGGAAATGAGGAAAATGAGGTCGCCTGCCATATTGTTTGGGATATTCGTCTTCCGCGTCTTCTTTCGGCAATGCTTCTCGGCGGAATTCTTTCAGTATCTGGATTTTTGCTTCAGACCTTTTTTGCAAACCCGATTGCCGGACCGTTTGTTCTTGGAATTTCTTCCGGGGCGAAGATGGTTGTCGCCCTTGTAATGATTATCTTTCTTGGAAGAGGAATAGCACTGGGATCGACGGCTCTGATCCTCTCTGCATTTATTGGATCACTGATCTCAATGGGATTTGTTCTCGTATGTTCTGGACGCGTGCGTTCGATGGCGATGCTTGTAGTCTGTGGAGTTATGATTGGATACATCTGCTCTGCAATCACAGATTTTGTCGTGACGTTTGCGGATGATGCAAAGATTGTAAATCTTCACAACTGGTCGATGGGAAGCTTTTCGGGAATCTCGTGGGAAAATGTCAGGGTAATCACTGTTGTGACGGTGCTTGGTATGGCGATGGCAATGTTGCTTGCAAAGCCGATTGGGGCATGTCAGCTCGGAGAGGAATATGCGAGAAGTATGGGTGTTAACATTCGGAGATTTCGTGTGGAGTTGATTTTGCTCTCAAGTATTCTCTCTGCCTGTGTTACAGCATTTGCAGGACCGATTTCCTTTGTCGGGATTGCAGTTCCCCAGCTTGTGCGCCGGATTTTCGGAACGTCGAAACCGCTGTTTGTGATTCCGGGATGTTTCTTTGGTGGAGCAGGATTCTGTTTACTCTGTGATTTGATTGCGCGGACGATCTTTGCGCCGACCGAACTCTCAATCAGTACTGTGACAGCAGTCTTTGGTGCGCCGGTTGTGATCTGGATGATGGTGAAGCGAACCCACAATTAATATGGTTTGGTTGGGAAAATAGTAGATTGAGGTTGTGCCGATGGAGCGAAGCGAAAAAAGCAGAGCACAAGGTGAAAAAGGCGAAGCGAAGAAAAAGCAGAGTGTAAAGAGAAAAGGTGGAGCGTGAAAAGAAAAAATACAACGTAAGAGAAAGATAGGGCAAGATTTAAAAGAGAGCAGAAAGGCAGTTACGCATGGAAAAATCATCGAAGAGTCCAGAAAATAAAATTCAAACCGAACAGATGGCGGTCGGATACGGTTCGCGCCCGTTAATCTCGGAGATTGCGCTTCAGGTTCGAACAGGGCAGATCGTGACACTGATCGGTCCAAACGGAGCTGGAAAATCAACCGTATTAAAGAGCATTGCAAGACAGATTGAGATGCTTGGCGGAAGCATTTATCTAGATCAAAATGAGTTAAATCGAATGTCAAGTCAAGAGCTTTCAAAAAAGATGGCGGTAGTCATGACAAGCAAGCTTCGCTCAGAGAAAATGACCTGTGAAGATGTGGTGTCAACCGGGCGCTATCCGTATACCGGGCGATTTGGCATTCTTTCAAGCGATGATAAAAAAGTTGTGAAAGAGGCAATGGATTTGGTTCAGGTGACACCAATCAAAGATTTAGATTTTACGCGAATCAGCGATGGACAGCGTCAGCGCGTCATGCTTGCGCGTGCAATTTGTCAGGAGCCGCAGATTTTGATTTTAGATGAACCGACCTCCTATCTGGATGTGAAATATAAGCTTGAATTTTTATCAATTCTACAGGAAATGAAGCACCAGAAAAAGTTGACAGTAATCATGTCGCTTCACGAACTTGATCTGGCAGAGCGAATTTCCGACAAGATTCTATGTGTTAATGGCATCACACCAGAGCGTTTCGGAACACCACAGGAAATTTTTACAAAAGGATATATTTCGAAGCTGTTTGGCATCTCGTCAGGAAGCTTCGATGAGAAAACCATGAATGCAGAGCTGCCAAAGCCTTGTGGAAAGCCATCTGTTTTTGTCATCGCCGGTGACGGGACCGGGCGAAACATTTACAGAAAGCTGCAGCGAAAAAACATTCCATTTGCCACAGGCATTCTCTTTGAAAACGACCTCGATTATCCAGTCGCAAAGGCACTCGCAACCGAAGTCATCTCCACCGAAAGCTTCGAGCCAATCAAAGGCAAGACGCTAGAAGCCGCGAAAGCCACGCTAAGTGAGTGCGACCACGTAATCTGCTGCCGACCGCATTTCGGCACCTTCGAGAAAGCCAATGAAGAACTTCTTTCCTATGCAAAGCAGTTGGGGAAAATTATAAAATAGTGGTGAGACTACAGTTCACGGCTAATTTAATACTTAAATCTAAACCCGAAGGTGAATGGATTTCACGAGCCGGACACTTGAAGCAGGTCTTTCAAAGTA
>ERZ838839.2204-NODE-2204-length-15711-cov-83.325434_pt1 | contig 15711 bp, 10 predicted proteins | sample MGYA00519909_ERZ838839 | MGnify/ENA primary metagenome ERZ838839 (study PRJEB31850, sample SAMEA3708843) | human gut metagenome | biome: human gut; feature: human-associated habitat; material: faeces | place: China | collected 2014 ... | reverse complement strand
CACTGAAGAAAACTTTGGAAGAAGCTGGAGCTGAAGTTGAGCTTAAATAATATTAAGCCTGATTATCAGGTAATTCGGTTAGGAATCCTCTAGACGAGGATTCTTAACCTTTTTGTGTCTATATTATTATTAAGTTCTACAAATAAATTATCAGATGTCTTCAAATACAGAAAACAAAAGAGTAAATTTTGCTTCCATCAAGAATCCGATGAAGTATCCGGATTTCCTGGAAGTGCAATTGAAGTCATTCCAAGACTTTTTACAACTGGATACCCCACCCGAAAAACGAAAGAACGACGGGCTGTATAAAGTATTTGCTGAAAACTTCCCTATCGCTGATACACGTAACAACTTTGTCCTTGAGTTTTTGGACTACTACATTGATCCCCCTCACTATACAATAGATGATTGTCTAGAGCGTGGGCTCACTTATAGTGTACCTTTGAAAGCTAAATTGAAGCTTTATTGTACAGATCCCGATCATGAGGATTTTGATACTGTTATTCAAGATGTTTATTTGGGTCCTATTCCTTATATGACGCCGAAGGGAACCTTCGTGATTAACGGTGCTGAACGTGTTGTTGTTTCTCAGCTGCATCGTTCTCCGGGTGTATTCTTTGGACAGAGTGTACATGCTAACGGTACAAAACTATATTCCGCACGTATTATCCCATTCAAGGGCTCATGGATTGAATTCGCTACAGACATTAACAATGTGATGTATGCTTATATCGACCGTAAGAAAAAATTGCCTGTTACTACTCTGTTGAGAGCTGTCGGCTTTGAAAATGATAAAGATATTCTCGAAATATTTAATTTGGCTGAAGAAGTTAAAGTCAATAAGGCCAATTTAAAGAAGGTTGTAGGAAGAAAACTTGCTGCGCGTGTCTTGAAGACATGGACAGAGGATTTTGTAGATGAAGACACCGGTGAAGTTGTTTCTATTGAACGTAATGAGGTTATCATTGACCGTGAAACTGTGCTTGAAGCAGAGCATGTAGATGAAATTATCGACTCAGGCGTTCAGAATATCCTTGTTCATAAGGAAGAAGCTAATTCATCAGATTATTCTATTATATTTAATACGCTTCAGAAAGACCCGAGTAACTCAGAAAAAGAGGCTGTGCTTTATATCTATCGTCAGTTGCGTAATGCAGATCCTGCTGATGATGCCAGTGCTCGTGAGGTTATCAATAACCTGTTCTTCTCTGAAAAAAGATATGACCTTGGCGAAGTAGGCCGTTACAGAATCAACAAGAAGTTGGGGCTGACTACGGATATGGATGTGAAGGTATTGACAAAACAAGATATTATCGAGATCATCAAGTATCTGATTGAGTTGATTAACTCTAAGGCTGATGTTGATGATATTGACCACTTGAGTAATCGTCGTGTGCGTACAGTGGGAGAACAGTTGTCCAATCAGTTTGCTATCGGATTGGCTCGTATGTCTCGTACTATTCGTGAACGTATGAATGTACGTGATAATGAAGTATTTACTCCGATTGATTTGATTAATGCGAAGACTATTTCTTCTGTTATCAATTCATTCTTCGGTACAAATGCATTGTCACAATTCATGGACCAGACCAATCCGTTGGCTGAAATTACTCACAAACGTCGTTTGTCTGCGTTAGGTCCCGGTGGTTTGTCGCGTGAACGTGCCGGTTTCGAGGTGCGTGACGTACACTATACTCACTATGGTCGTTTGTGTCCGATTGAAACCCCTGAAGGTCCTAATATCGGTTTGATTTCTTCTTTGTGCGTTTATGCTAAAATTAATGAACTTGGTTTCATTTCTACTCCTTATCGTAAGGTAGCTGATAGTAAGGTGGATATTTCTGATGAAGGAATTGAATACTTGACTGCAGAAGAAGAAGAAGATAAGATTATTGCTCAGGGTAATGCACCTTTGGATGATGAAGGTAAGTTTGTTCGTGACAAGGTTAAGGCTCGTCGCGATGCCGATTATCCGGTTGTTACTCCTGATCAGGTAGAGTTGATGGATGTATCTCCTCAACAGATTGCTTCTATTGCGGCATCTTTGATTCCGTTCTTGGAACATGATGATGCTAACCGTGCATTGATGGGTTCTAACATGATGCGCCAGGCAGTTCCTTTGTTGCGTACAGAGGCTCCTATTGTAGGTACAGGTATCGAAAAGCAATTGGTTGAAGATTCTCGTACTCAGATTGCTGCTGAAGGTGACGGTGTGATTGAATATGTAGATGCAACCACTATCCGGATTTTGTATGACAGAACGGAAGATGAGGAATTTGTCAGCTTCGAACCTGCTTTGAAAGAATATAGAATTCCTAAATTCCGTAAGACTAACCAAAGCATGACTATTGACCTTCGTCCTATTTGTGATAAGGGTCAGCGTGTAAAGAAAGGTGATATTCTGACGGAAGGTTATTCAACACAAGGTGGTGAGTTGGCATTGGGTAAGAATCTGTTGGTTGCTTATATGCCTTGGAAGGGATATAACTATGAGGATGCTATTGTATTGAATGAACGCGTTGTACGTGAAGACTTATTGACTTCTGTACACGTGGATGAATATATATTGGAAGTGCGCGAAACGAAGCGCGGTATGGAAGAATTGACTTCTGATATTCCTAACGTGAGTGAAGAAGCAACTAAGGATTTGGATGAGAACGGTATTGTACGTGTCGGTGCTCGTATTGAACCGGGTGATATTTTGATTGGTAAGATTACTCCGAAAGGTGAATCAGATCCTTCTCCTGAAGAAAAATTGCTTCGCGCTATCTTTGGTGACAAAGCCGGTGATGTAAAGGATGCTTCATTGAAAGCTTCTCCTTCATTGCGTGGTGTCGTTATTGACAAGAAGTTGTTCTCTCGCGTTGTGAAAACCAGAAGTGAAAAGAATGCCGACAAAGCTATTTTGCCGAAACTGAATGATGAATTTGAAGAAAAGGCAGCTAAGCTGAAGGATATCTTAATTGATAAATTGTTGGTATTAACTAATGGTAAAGTCTCTCAGGGTGTAAAAGATTACTTGGGAACCGAAGTTATCGCTAAGGGCGCTAAGTTTACAAAACGCGACCTTGAGTCATTGGATTATACAGTGATTCAGTTGAGCAAGTGGACAGCGGATACTCACAAGAACGATATGATTCGTGACTTGGTAATGAACTACCTGAAGAAGTATAAAGAACTGGACGCCGAACTGAAACGTAAGAAGTTTGCAATCACAATAGGTGATGAATTGCCTTCAGGTATTATTCAGATGGCTAAAGTTTATATTGCTAAGAAACGTAAGATTGGTGTGGGTGATAAGATGGCAGGTCGTCACGGTAATAAGGGTATTGTATCTCGTGTTGTCCGTCAGGAGGATATGCCGTTCTTGGCTGATGGTACTCCGGTAGATATCGTACTGAATCCGTTGGGTGTGCCCTCTCGTATGAACATCGGTCAGATTTTTGAAGCTGTATTAGGTCGTGCCGGAAAAGAATTGGGCGTGAAATTTGCTACTCCTATTTTCGATGGTGCATCTATGGATGACTTAAATGAATGGACGGATAAAGCCGGATTGCCTCGTTACTGTAAGACGTATCTTTGTGATGGTGGTACCGGTGAACGCTTTGACCAACCGGCAACGGTAGGTGTGACCTATATGTTGAAGTTAGGCCACATGGTTGAAGACAAGATGCACGCACGTTCTATCGGTCCGTACTCTCTTATTACTCAGCAACCGCTTGGTGGTAAGGCTCAGTTCGGTGGTCAGCGTTTCGGAGAAATGGAAGTTTGGGCGCTCGAAGCATTCGGCGCAGCGCATATCTTGCAGGAAATCCTGACTATTAAGTCTGATGACGTTGTTGGACGTTCTAAGGCTTACGAGGCTATTGTAAAAGGTGAACCGATGCCTACTCCGGGCATTCCTGAATCTCTGAATGTATTGTTACATGAATTGAGAGGATTGGGATTGAGTATCAACCTTGAATAATAAAAATATAACTCTTTACAATATAAACAAGAAAGTATGGCTTTTAGAAAAGAAACGAAGATAAAGAGTAATTTCTCGAAAATCTCAATTGGTTTGGCTTCACCTGAAGAAATCCTTGAGAATTCGAGTGGTGAGGTGTTGAAGCCCGAAACTATCAACTACCGTACCTACAAACCCGAACGTGACGGTTTGTTCTGCGAACGCATCTTCGGTCCGGTAAAAGACTATGAATGTCATTGCGGTAAGTACAAACGTATTCGTTATAAAGGAATCGTTTGTGACCGTTGCGGTGTTGAAGTGACAGAAAAGAAAGTTCGTCGTGAACGTATGGGGCATATCCAGCTGGTAGTGCCTGTGGCACACATTTGGTATTTCCGTTCATTGCCGAACAAAATCGGTTACTTGTTGGGATTGCCTACCAAGAAACTTGATTCTATTATTTACTATGAACGTTATGTCGTAATTCAGCCGGGTGCTGCCGCTGAAGAAGGCGTAAATGAATATGATTTGCTTTCGGAAGAGGAATATCTGGATTTGCTGGAAAAACTTCCGAGAGAAAATCAATATCTGGAAGATACAGATCCTAACAAGTTTATTGCTAAGATGGGAGCTGAAGCCATCTATGATTTGTTGGCTAAACTTGATTTGGATGCACTTTCTTATGAATTGCGTCACAAGGCAAGCAACGACTCTTCACAACAGCGCAAGAATGAAGCATTGAAACGCTTGCAGGTCGTTGAATCGTTCCGTGCATCTCGCGGACGCAATAAACCTGAATGGATGATTGTACGTATTGTTCCGGTGATTCCGCCCGAACTTCGTCCGTTGGTTCCGTTGGATGGTGGTCGTTTTGCAACTTCAGACTTGAATGATTTGTATCGTCGTGTGATTATTCGTAACAACCGTCTGAAGAGACTGATTGAAATCAAGGCTCCTGAAGTAATCTTACGCAACGAAAAACGTATGTTGCAGGAAGCTGTCGATTCATTGTTCGATAACTCACGTAAGTCAAGTGCTGTAAAAACAGATGCAAACCGTCCGTTGAAATCACTGTCTGATAGTTTGAAAGGTAAGCAAGGACGTTTCCGTCAGAACTTGTTGGGTAAGCGTGTTGACTATTCAGCTCGTTCGGTAATCGTCGTTGGTCCTGAATTGAAGATGGGTGAATGTGGTATTCCTAAGTTGATGGCTGCAGAACTTTACAAACCGTTTATCATCCGTAAGCTGATAGAACGTGGTATCGTGAAGACTGTAAAATCGGCAAAGAAGATTGTAGACCGCAAGGAACCTGTGATTTGGGATATCTTGGAACATGTAATGAAAGGTCATCCTGTATTGCTGAACCGTGCGCCGACTCTGCACCGTCTGGGTATTCAGGCTTTCCAGCCGCACATGATTGAAGGTAAAGCTATCCAGTTGCACCCGTTGGCTTGTACTGCGTTCAATGCCGACTTTGATGGTGACCAGATGGCTGTTCACTTGCCTTTGAGCAATGATGCGATTCTGGAAGCACAGATGTTGATGCTCCAGGCTCATAACATTTTGAATCCTGCCAATGGTGCGCCTATTACTGTGCCAGCACAGGATATGGTACTTGGTTTGTATTATATTACCAAACTGAGAAAAGGAGCTAAAGGTGAGGGCTTGACTTTCTACGGACCGGAAGAGGCTTTGATTGCTTATAATGAAGGTAAAGTGGATATTCATGCCATTGTCAACGTAGTTGTGAAGGATTTGGACAAGGATGGTAAAATCGTAGATGTGATGATGAAGGAAACCTCCGTAGGTCGTGTGATTGTAAACGAAATCGTTCCGGCTGAAGTGGGCTACCTGAATACCATTATTTCTAAAAAGTCTTTGCGTGATATCATTAGTGATGTTATCAAGGCTGTCGGTGTTGCACGTGCTTGTGAGTTCTTGGATGGTATTAAGAACTTAGGTTATTATATGGCTTTCAAGGGCGGGCTGTCATTCAACTTGGGCGATATTATTATCCCGAAAGAAAAAGAAGAACTGGTAAAACGTGGTAATGAGGAGGTTGAGCAGATTATGATGAATTATAACATGGGTTTCATCACTGACAATGAACGTTACAACCAGGTTATTGATACATGGACTCACGTAAATAGTGATTTGTCTGATATCCTTTACAAGACAATTAAGAACGATGACCAAGGTTTCAACTCAGTATTTATGATGCTTGATTCCGGTGCTCGTGGTTCTAAGGAACAGATTCGTCAGTTGTCAGGTATGCGTGGTTTGATGGCTAAGCCGCAAAAGGCCGGTGCTGAAGGTGCTCAGATTATTGAAAACCCGATTCTTTCAAACTTTAAGGAAGGTTTGTCGGTATTGGAGTACTTTATCTCTACCCACGGTGCTCGTAAAGGTTTGGCGGATACTGCTTTGAAGACTGCCGATGCCGGATACTTGACTCGTCGTCTTGTAGACGTATCGCATGATGTGATTATTAATGAAGAAGACTGTGGAACACTGCGCGGTTTGGTTTGTACTGCTTTGAAAAATAACGATGAAGTTATTGCCACTCTGTATGAACGTATCCTCGGACGTGTTTCTGTACATGATATTATTCATCCTACCACCGGTAAATTGATTGTTGCCGGAGGTGAAGAAATTACTGAGGATATCGCACAGGAAATTGAAGATTCTCCGATTGAAAGTGTAGAAATCCGTTCTGTATTGACTTGCGAATCGAAGAAAGGCGTATGTGCCAAGTGTTACGGACGTAACCTTGCTTCCAGCCGTATGGTTCAAAAGGGAGAAGCTGTCGGTGTCATTGCTGCACAGTCTATCGGTGAGCCGGGTACTCAGTTGACGTTGCGTACTTTCCATGCCGGTGGTATTGCCGGTAACATGGCTGCCAATGCAAGTATTGTTGCCAAAAACAATGCTCGTCTGGAATTTGAGGAACTTCGTACTGTTGATACAGTAGATGAAACTACCGGTGAAGCTGTGAAAGTGGTAGTAGGTCGTTTGGCCGAGGTTCGCTTTATTGATGTAAATACCGGTATCATTTTATCGACTCATAATGTTCCTTACGGTTCTAAATTGTATGCTGCTGACGGTGATGTGGTTGAGAAGGGTAAACTGATTGCTAAATGGGACCCGTTCAACGCTGTTATTATTACTGAAGCAACCGGTAAGATTGAGTTCGAGAGTATGGTTGAGAACGTAACTTATAAGGTAGAATCGGATGAAGCTACCGGTTTGCGTGAAATCATCATTATCGAATCTAAGGATAAGACAAAAGTTCCTTCTGCTCATATTACGACAGAAGATGGTAACTTGATACGTACTTATAACTTCCCTGTGGGTGGACACGTTGTTATTGAAAACAATCAATCGGTAAAGGCCGGTGACATCCTTGTGAAGATTCCGCGCGCTGTTGGTAAAGCTGGTGATATCACCGGTGGTTTGCCTCGTGTTACAGAATTGTTTGAGGCACGTAACCCGTCCAACCCTGCTGTGGTTTCTGAAATCGATGGTGAAGTTACCATGGGTAAGATTAAACGTGGTAACCGTGAGATCATTGTAACATCTAAGACTGGTGAAGTGAAGAAGTACTTGGTTAATCTTTCTAAGCAGATTCTTGTTCAGGAGAACGACTATGTACGCGCCGGAACTCCGCTGTCTGATGGTGCGATTACTCCTGCCGACATCTTGGCCATTAAAGGTCCTACGGCTGTACAGGAATATATCGTAAACGAGGTACAGGATGTTTACCGTCTGCAAGGTGTGAAGATTAATGATAAGCACTTTGAGATTATTGTTCGTCAAATGATGCGTAAAGTTGAAATTGATGAACCGGGTGATACCCGCTTCTTGGAACAGCAAGTGGTAGATAAGCAAGACTTCATGGAAGAAAATGACCGTATTTGGGGTAAGAAGGTGGTTGTTGATGCCGGAGATTCTCAGAACTTGCAACCGGGTCAGATTGTAACAGCCCGTAAGTTGCGTGATGAGAACAGTATGTTGAAGCGTCGTGACTTGAAACCCGTTGAAGTGCGTGATGCTATTCCTGCAACATCTACTCAGATTCTGCAAGGTATTACTCGCGCTGCTTTGGGAACTTCAAGCTTCATGTCTGCTGCATCATTCCAGGAAACAACCAAGGTTCTGAATGAAGCTGCTATTAATGGTAAAGTAGATAGATTGGAAGGTATGAAGGAAAATGTGATTTGCGGTCACTTGATCCCTGCCGGTACCGGACAGCGTGAATTTGAAAAGATTGTTGTTGGTTCGAAAGAAGAATACGATCGCATCTTGGCAAATCGCAAAAATGTACTTGACTATAGTGAAGTAGAATAATACGATTCATTAAGACTTTAAATAGAAGGTCGGTTTTCCTAATGGGAGACCGACCTTTTTATTGTTCACCCGGCATGGGTATACCTTCCTGACTTCATCACTTTTCCCTACCATTACATAGCGGAAAAATGGAGTGACGCAAGTATGCTCTTGTCTCAATCAGGATGAAAGGAACCAGCATTCACACTCGCTACCTCGGTCAGTACATTGAGCCGGAAGCGGCAGCGGGAGGTGAGAAAAGCGGTTACTTCCTGTATCAGGGAGCATGGCGTCGTCTTCTTGACAGCATCTTTCGAGGATTCTGATTCTACTGCCTCTTCAATGTTTTTCGAAGATATCTTCCCGGCTTTCTTTCAATATGCTTCCGGGGAAGATTGTTTTGAGAGTGATGAATACATTCATGAGGCACTTTTTGAGATTGGGCGAATTACAAATATACAACATAAAAAAGCGTTTGTCTAGAAGAGGAGGCAAACAAATCAAATTCCGGTACAGGATATGACGGAATCTGACACAATGACATATATATGTGTAGGCTTATGCGTACGTCCGTGTAGCCCGATGCATATATACGTGTGGGCTTACACATATATAGGTACAGGCTTGTGCCACTGTATGTGTCAAAAAGACCTTGATGTCTTTTAAAAAGATCGGGAAGTTTCTTACAAACTTCACCACCTTTTAAAAAAAGCCCGGTATGTTTTTTATGTAAGGGCAGATGAGATTACCTTTCATCAAATTGGTCATTCCTTTTTTTCCGTTCATCCTTACATTTTAATCAAAACGTGCGGACAACCGCCGGCTAATAATGAAAGGGTATCCCTTCACTCCCATTTCAGTCACACTTCCCAAGCCGTTTTCAAATCTGCCTTCAGCATTTTTTTCACCGAAAGATGTTTTAAAATGAAAGGAGGCTGAAAAGATAACACGGCATGTTCATTCACCACCGGAACTCCCATTAACAGGACGTTTTGGCAGTTAATGAAAGGAGGAAACATATTTCCGCTTGTAGGATGAAAAATACAGTTGGTTTTGTGGATTTGTCATTGTATGACAAACCACGTATAGGAAAAGTCGAGAGCCGGCATTGCTCCGATACTAGCCACGAACTTTTGTAGCTGATTTCTTTTCCACATTTATATGTTTGCGTAATTTCCCTTAATGGTAAGTTAACACCAACAAGCCTTCTATGCGATAGTAGCAATAAGTCAACTGCACAAAGGAAGTCAAGCGAAATCATACGGCATTGGCAAGCCGGTCTTCACTAAATAGAAATGATATTCCGAATCATTCGTAAATCATATTTTGTGCTAAAAAGATTTCAGCCATTTCTCAACAGGCTATCATTGTTTTTCTAAAAGTTTGATAATAATAGTCCCTTTTTCAGAATAATATATCTATATTTGTAGTCATTCAAAGCGACAAAGAGAGTTCGTGTTTGATATATTAATGTAAATAGAGCGTTTTTGATATTACTTTGTGTTAGAAAATCCCCAATTTTCGAAGCGGAACAAAGTGGATACAACAGAACGCTCACGTCGTGTGTTTATACTTCCTTCTAAAAGGAAATATGCATAACGGCGTGGGACTGTTGTTTTTATTTGTTCCGTGGGTATGGGGATACCTCTAACACAGATAAGACATTAAAACAGTTCCCACGCTTTTTTATATATTTATGCCATCCTCAGGGAGCAGGGAAGGGGTACATTGGGCTGCTATGAAAACAATAGAAGAATTGGAAGAACTCAACCATCAATTGCAAGTCGAGTTGAGGAAAGCTAGAGCCGCTCAGGCTCAAGCCGAAGCTGCTAATCAAAATAAATCAGTGTTTCTAGCCAATATGAGCCACGAGATACGAACGCCGCTTAATGTTATTATGGGGTTTTCGAATTTGATTGTTACTGCTGCTACCGAAGAAGAAAAGCGAATGTATGCAGAAGTTCTGGAAAATAATTGTTCTTTGCTGCTTCAGCTTATTAATGATATTTTAGATCTGTCAAAAATAGAGTCGGGAACATTGACTTTTGCAGAGGAAGAAATGGAGCTGAATATATTATTGGAAGAATTGGCAAGCGCAATGCGTACACGAATTGTTGCCGAGGAGGTTGTTTTGAATTGTGTAACACTTTCTGCTCCTTGTTTTGTCGTGGCGGAAAAAAAACGGCTTTCTCAAGTACTTATTAATCTATTGACAAATGCTATTAAGTTTACTACCAAAGGCAGTATTCGTTTAGGTTATGAAATTCATGGAAAAATGCTTTATTTTTATGTGGCTGATACCGGATGTGGTTTTCCTGAATCCCAAAAGCAGAAAGTGTTTGAACGATTTGTGAGACTTGATTCAGCTAAACCGGGAACAGGGCTGGGGCTTGCAATTTGTCGTACTATTGTGGAAAAAATGGGGGGATGTATCGGGGTAGAATCAGAAGAAGGAAAAGGATCTTGCTTTTGGTTTACCATTCCTTATATTCCTCTCTGTATAGAAAAAAATGATATTTAGTGCGTCTATTGTTGCTTGATTGGTTCCTTTTCCTTATTTTTGTTCGCCTGCTAATAATAAGCAGATAATATTTACCTTTAATTATAGAAGAAAATAATCATGGAAAACGAAAAAAACAACAATCAGCTTCAAATAGAGTTGAAAGAAGAAGTAGCACAAGGCACATATGCCAATCTTGCCATAATTACCCATTCTAGTTCAGAATTCATAGTAGATTTTGTACGTGTAATGCCTGGGTTGCCGAAAGCAGGAGTTCAATCTCGTATTGTATTGACTCCTGAACACGCTAAGCGTCTGATGTATGCTTTACAAGAAAATGTGGCAAAGTATGAGCGCAACTTTGGACCGATCCGTATGCCTGAAGAAATGAATGGTGCCAATGGCGGTCCTGATGGCAAGACTTTTATTCCTCCTATGAGTGGCTTTAAAGGAGAGGCATAAGTTATAGCTTTGTCGTGGAAATGGCATATTAGCCTGTTTTTCAAAAGATTTTTTTTGGAGACAGGCTATTTTTATTGCTTAAAAGTATTGTTTATTAAAATGTTATTCGTAACTTTGCAGCCCAAAATGTATAGTTTTGGATTAAAATAGTAAATTAATAAACAATATATAACAATTAAAAATCAAACAAAATGCCTACTATTCAACAGCTAGTAAGAAAAGGAAGAGAGGTTTTGGTTGAGAAAAGTAAGTCTCCGGCACTGGATTCATGTCCTCAAAGACGTGGTGTTTGTGTTCGTGTGTATACTACTACTCCGAAAAAACCGAATTCAGCAATGCGTAAGGTTGCTCGTGTACGTCTGACAAACTCTAAGGAAGTGAACTCTTATATTCCGGGAGAAGGACACAACTTGCAGGAACACTCAATCGTATTGGTTCGTGGTGGTCGTGTGAAAGACCTTCCGGGTGTACGTTACCACATTGTTCGTGGTACTTTGGATACAGCGGGTGTGGCTGGTCGTACACAAAGACGTTCTAAATACGGTGCTAAACGCCCGAAAGCCGGACAAGCAGCAGCTCCTGCAAAAGGTAAAGGTAAAAAGTAATTTGAAGCCTAGCTGAAATTCCGAAAAGAAAAAAAGTATTTTAATTTAAGTTTTTGGTTTGTTGGAATAAGCTATAAAGGTTGAGTAAATGCTTCGGTGGAAGCGTTGAAGTAAACAAGAGTCGCAGCCCCAAACAAAAAACATTATTTTTTTAAGAAAAATGAGAAAAGCAAAACCAAAAAAACGTGTGATCCTTCCGGATCCGGTATTTAATGACCAGAAGGTTTCTAAATTCGTAAACCATCTGATGTATGATGGAAAGAAGAATACCTCTTACGAAATCTTCTATGCTGCATTGGAAACAGTAAAAACAAAACTTCCTAACGAAGAAAAGTCAGCTTTGGAAATTTGGAAGAAGGCTTTGGATAACGTAACTCCTCAGCTGGAAGTTAAGTCTCGCCGTGTGGGTGGTGCTACATTCCAGGTTCCTACTGAAATCCGTCCTGAACGCAAGGAATCAATCTCAATGAAAAACTTGATCCTTTTCGCTCGTAAACGTGGTGGTAAGTCAATGGCAGATAAATTGGCTGCTGAAATCATCGACGCATTCAACGAACAGGGTGGTGCCTTCAAGCGTAAAGAAGATATGCATCGTATGGCAGAAGCTAACCGTGCATTCGCTCACTTCAGATTCTAATCAAGTAATAATTAAATAAGTAAAGGACGAAAATGGCTAAAAATGATTTGCATTTGACCCGCAATATCGGTATTATGGCTCATATCGATGCCGGTAAGACAACCACTTCGGAACGCATTTTGTTCTACACCGGTCTGACCCACAAAATTGGTGAGGTTCATGATGGTGCAGCTACAATGGACTGGATGGCTCAGGAGCAGGAACGTGGTATTACTATTACCTCTGCAGCGACAACAACTCGTTGGAAATATGCAGGCAATACTTATAAGATTAACTTGATTGATACTCCGGGACACGTTGACTTTACTGCTGAAGTAGAACGTTCATTACGCGTTTTGGATGGAGCTGTTGCTGCTTATTGTGCTGTCGGTGGTGTAGAACCTCAGTCGGAAACAGTGTGGCGTCAGGCTGATAAATACAATGTACCTCGTATCGGTTATGTTAACAAAATGGACCGTTCTGGTGCTGACTTTTTTGAAGTTGTTCGTCAGATGAAAACTGTGCTCGGTGCAAATCCTTGTCCTGTTGTAATTCCTATCGGTGCGGAAGAAAGCTTCAAAGGTGTTGTTGACCTGATTAAGATGAAAGCCATCTTATGGCATGATGAGACTATGGGAGCAGACTACAGTGTAGAAGAAATCCCGGCAAACTTGGTTGACGAAGCTAATGAATGGAGAGAAAAACTGCTTGAAAAAGTAGCAGATTTCGATGATACTTTGATGGAGAAATTCTTTGATGATCCTTCTACTATCACTGAAGAAGAAATCTTGCGTGCATTGCGTGCAGGTACTTTGAAGATGGACATCGTTCCTATGTTCTGCGGTTCTTCGTTCAAGAATAAAGGTGTTCAGACATTGCTTGATTATGTTTGTGCATTCTTGCCTTCTCCGTTGGATACTCCTGCTATCGTGGGTACTAACCCGAGCACAGGTGCGGAAGAAGATCGTAAACCCAGTGAAGATGAAAAAACTTCAGCTTTGGCATTTAAGATTGCAACTGACCCCTATGTAGGTCGTTTGACTTTCTTCCGTGTTTACTCAGGTAAAGTAGAAGCCGGCTCTTATATTTATAACACTCGCTCCGGTAAAAAAGAACGTGTGTCACGTCTGTTCCAGATGCACTCAAATAAACAGAATCCTGTTGAACTAATTAGTGCTGGTGATATTGGTGCAGGTGTTGGTTTCAAGGATATTCGTACTGGTGATACTCTGTGTGACGAAGAAGCACCCATTGTATTGGAATCTATGGAATTCCCTGATCCGGTTATTGGTATTGCAGTTGAGCCCAAAACACAGAAAGACTTGGATAAGCTGTCTAACGGTTTGGCTAAGTTGGCTGAAGAAGACCCGACATTTACAGTTAAAACTGATGAGCAGTCAGGTCAGACTATCATCTCTGGTATGGGTGAGCTCCACTTGGATATTATTATCGACCGCTTGAAACGTGAATTTAAAGTAGAATGTAATCAGGGTAAACCTCAGGTTAACTACAAGGAAGCTATTACAAAAACTGTTGAATTGCGTGAAGTTTATAAGAAACAGTCCGGTGGTCGCGGTAAATTCGCTGATATTATCGTAGCAATTGGTCCGGTTGATGAAGACTTTACTCAAGGTGGATTGCAATTTATCGATGAAGTGAAGGGTGGTAATATTCCTAAGGAATTTATCCCGTCAGTTCAGAAAGGTTTCCAAACAGCAATGAAGAATGGTGTATTGGCAGGTTATCCGCTTGATTCACTGAAGGTAGTCTTGAAAGATGGTTCATTCCACCCGGTTGACTCTGACCAGTTGTCATTTGAAATCTGTGCTATTCAGGCTTACAAAAACGCTTGTGCTAAAGCGGGTCCTGTATTGACTGAGCCTATCATGAAATTGGAAGTTGTAACTCCCGAAGAAAACATGGGTGATGTTATCGGTGACTTGAACAAACGTCGCGGTCAGGTAGAAGGTATGGAATCAAGCCGTTCAGGTGCTCGTATTGTTAAAGCAAAAGTGCCTTTGGCTGAAATGTTTGGTTATGTAACGGCTTTGCGTACTATTACTTCTGGTCGTGCAACTTCATCTATGACTTATGACCATCATGCTCAGGTGTCTAGCTCAATTGCTAAGGCAGTACTTGAAGAAGTGAAGGGTCGTGTAGACTTAGTATAATAAAGAATAATTTGGGGCAACGGGTTAGCGAATGACTCTTAATCCGGCCCCACTTTATATGTTTTTTTAATCATTTTATAAATAACAATCTAATGAGTCAAAAAATTAGAATTAAACTGAAATCATACGATCACAACTTGGTGGATAAGTCTGCTGAAAAGATCGTGAAAACAGTGAAGGCTACAGGCGCTATTGTTAGCGGTCCTATTCCATTGCCTACTCACAAACGTATTTTCACTGTAAACCGTTCGACTTTCGTTAACAAGAAGTCACGTGAACAGTTTGAACTTTCTTCTTATAAGAGATTAATCGATATCTATAGCTCAACAGCTAAGACAGTAGATGCTCTGATGAAGTTGGAGTTACCGAGTGGTGTAGAAGTAGAAATTAAAGTTTAATCCATTAAAAATTAACTGAAATGCCAGGATTATTAGGAAAGAAAATCGGAATGACATCCGTTTTCAGTGCTGATGGTAAAAATGTACCATGCACTGTTATCGAAGCTGGTCCTTGTGTAGTTACTCAGATTAAGAGTGTAGAAAAAGATGGCTATGCAGCTGTTCAGGTAGGTTTCCAGGACAAAAAGGAAAAACATACTACCAAACCTTTGATGGGACACTTTAAAAAAGCTGGTGTAACTCCAAAGAGACACTTGGCCGAGTTCAAAGATTTTGAAACAGAATTGAATTTAGGAGACGCAATTACTGTAGAATTGTTCAATGACACTGCTTATGTTGATGTTGTTGGTACTTCTAAGGGTAAAGGTTTCCAAGGTGTTGTAAAAAGACATGGATTTGGTGGTGTAGGTCAGACTACTCACGGTCAGCACAATCGCGCTCGTAAACCGGGTTCTATCGGTGCTTGTTCATACCCTGCAAAAGTATTCAAAGGAATGCGTATGGGTGGCCAGATGGGTGGTGACCGCGTGACTACACACAACTTACAGGTATTAAAGGTGATTCCGGAACATAACTTGCTGTTGATTAAGGGTTCTGTACCGGGTTGCAAAGGTTCAATCGTAATAATTGAAAAATAATGGAAGTTAACGTATTAAATATTAAAGGTGAAGACACCGGAAGAAAGGT
>ERZ838839.2201-NODE-2201-length-15735-cov-3.473214_pt1 | contig 15735 bp, 14 predicted proteins | sample MGYA00519909_ERZ838839 | MGnify/ENA primary metagenome ERZ838839 (study PRJEB31850, sample SAMEA3708843) | human gut metagenome | biome: human gut; feature: human-associated habitat; material: faeces | place: China | collected 2014 ... | reverse complement strand
TATTCATCTATGAAGTCGGAATGTCCCGTGGTGGTGGGCGGACTTTTTTTGACGAAAAGATTGTTGAATTATGTTGATAAAATAATGACACAGCGATACCTCCTTGATACCGCCGTGTCCTTAAAAAGGGGGGATTTTAATACACCCTCCGTAATCCAATGTTTGAAAAAAAGAAAACGGCGGTTTGAAATGAAACCGCCGTTTTGTGCTGCTACACAGATAGCCGTTTTCCCTTTTAGTTGCTCTTTACTAATCTTCATCATTATGCGGACGCTTTTTGGGATTCTTTTTATCGTTGTATTTTTTCATAATAACCATTTTAAGTAAGCCAACGACAATCAAAACCGCAATCATGATAATCCACCAGTATTGTTCCATAACCTACTTCCCTCCTTTCCCTTTCAATAGTCTTAAATCCTCTTCCCCGTCCTATGCAGAATGGGAAAGTTCATTAGTATTAACATGTACCATACAATGTTTACATTGTGGAAAGCTGTTTTCAATCGCCTGATGGACTTCCTCGGCAATTCGGTGAGCGTCATAGAGAACTAAGCTGCCATCGGCTAATATTTCAATATCTACATACATTTTCGTTCCAAACATGCGGGTTTTTAAATCATCAATACCTTCAACCCCTTGCTGTTGAAGTACAAGTTCCCGAATCTTTGTTTCAGTAGTGTTGTCACAGCTATGATCCACCATTTTGTTAATGCTTTCTCTGAAAATGTCCAAAGCAGCTTTTAAGATACAACTGCAAATTACAACGCTTGCAATAGGGTCAAGAATGGCAAAGCCCAAACGCGCTCCTAAAATGCCAATTAAAGAACCAACTGACGAGAGTGCGTCAGAGCGGTGGTGCCATGCGTCAGCCATAAGTGCGTCAGAATTTGTATGCTTTGCAGCACCTCTCGTAAACCAGTACATCCACTCTTTTATTACAATGGATACAACTGCCGCCGTGAGTGCGATTCTACCGGGTACGGAAAGTGTATTGTACTGCCCTGAATAGATTTTGTTAATGCCTGAATATCCAATTCCGGCTCCTGTTACAGCCAATGCAACAGCAAGAATAATGGAAGCCACACATTCCATACGTTCATGCCCATAGGGGTGTTCTCTATCAGGCCGTTTTTCTGATATTTTAATTCCAGCCATCACAATGATTGTGCTTAATACATCAGAGGCCGAGTGAACAGCGTCTGACAGCATGGCACTTGACTTTCCTATATATCCGGCGGCAAATTTAAGCAGCGATAAAATCAGGTTGATGATTAGTGTAATTGTGGAAACCCGGATTGCCGTATTTACATTTTCGTTTGGCAGGATTTTATTTTTATTCATATATGCCCCCTTATCCTGCCAGCTTCCGAAACAGACGTTTTATAAGAAAGTAGTACCAGATCAAAGCTACTACCAATGCTATGGGAAAATAAAGAACTGCTTCATTCTGTACGGCTTTTGCTACCCAAAATGATGGGAGGAAGCCAACCGCGAACTGGTAGTAACTATCTATAAAGAAAGGAACTGGAATGCCTAACAGTGTAAGTGCAGAAAGTTTTGTTACAGCCATACCCTCTAATTTATTACCGGATAAGGTAATAATCATAAGTGAAACAATGATTGCCTGTACCGAACCGAGAAGTGCTAAACCAATCATCATTCTAGTGGGTAGCTTTTCTAATGAGAAAAGCAAAAGTACGATAAAAGCAATGACCGCTGAAATAATTGCGGGTACTCCCAACCTTGTAAAGAGATACCCCGCCTTACCAAGAGGAGTAATTGAAAAGTACCGCGATACTTTATCATCAATTTCCTCTAACGTAATCATGGCAAATGCAAAACAAAGCAGTACAGGAGCCATGATAGAAAGCAATAAATCAAAAATCGGATAGTATCCTTGTAAAGAAAACTTTGTTATTCTTTCAAAAAGTGGAATACCAAATTTGATTAAAGCTCCCATAATAAAAGGGGTGAAGCAAGCCGCAAACATCATAGGGTCGCTTTTGATTTGCTTAAATACTTGTATGGCACTGGATAGTATCCTTTTCATAGCTTTACACCTCCCAAACTTTTCCACATATGCTCAACTGTATCCCTTGCAATTATGTAGAGGATATTCAACGTAGCAATTACAATTACCATATCGAACGATAGTAACATACTTTTTCCAGTTATAAGGTTCATACAAGCCATGAACGGAAAAAAGCAAAACACCGAAGTACGAAATGTACTTCGGTGTTGTCAAGAAAGCTTTCTTATCTGAACTTACGCTTCTTAGCGCGAGCAGCCTCAGACTTCTTACGGCGCTTTACGCTCGGGCTCTCATAATGCTCACGCTTGCGGAGCTCGGAAAGCGTACCCGCCTTGGCACACGAACGCTTGAAGCGACGCAGTGCGCTGTCAATAGACTCATTTTCCTTGATGCGGATCTCCGACACAGTTTTCCCTCCCTCCGCACGTTCCCCTCATGGGGATCGCTTAGCACAGTTTGTATACATCCATACACAAAACCGTAAGGATATTATATCGAATTTCCGCGTCAATGTCAACTACTTTTTCCCGTAGTTTTCGATTTTTTCTTTTTGACGCGGAAATCCGGCATTCCTTCTTACTTTACGACAAGGTTTACGATCTTGCCCGGAACAACGATCTGCTTTACGATCTGCTTGCCCTCGATGGCGTGCTGTACCTTTTCCTCTGCCATTGCGGTATCGATCGCAGTCTGCTTGTCGGCATCGACTGCCAGCTTGATGGTGCACTTCAGCTTGCCGTTTACCTGTACCGCCAGCTCTACCGTGCTCTCGACGGTCTTGGCCTCGTCGTAGGTCGGCCACGGTGCTACGGAGAGCAGACCGGTCTCGCCCATCTGCTGCCACAGTTCCTCGGTGATATGCGGTGCAAACGGATTGAGCAGCGCCAGGAAGGTCTTGTACTCAGCCTTGTTTACGCCCTTGTCGTAAAACTCGTTGAGCATGGTCATCAGCGCTGCGATAGCGGTGTTGGCCTTGAGGTTGTCTGCGTCCTCGCCCACCTTCTTGATGGTACGGTTCATGAGCACCTCGTGCTGCTCGGAGTAGGTATCGCCGTCCTGCACCTTGTCAGCCAGCGCCCATACGCGCTCGAGGAAGCGGCGGCAGCCCTTGATGGACTTCGGGCTCCACGGAGCAGCCTTCTCAAAGTCACCGATGAACATCTCGTACAGACGCATGGTATCTGCGCCGTAGGTGTCAACGATCTCGTCCGGGTTGACGACGTTGCCGCGGCTCTTGGACATCTTCTCGCCGTTCTCGCCGAGGATCATGCCGTGGCTGGTGCGCTTTGCATACGGCTCCTTGGTCGGCACTACGCCGATGTCATACAGGAACTTATGCCAGAAACGGCTGTACAGCAGATGCAGCGTGGTATGCTCCATGCCGCCGTTGTACCAGTCAACCGGAGACCAGTATTTCAGTGCTTCCGGCGAAGCAAGCGCCTTGTCGTTGTGCGGGTCCATATAGCGCAGGAAGTACCAGGAGGAACCGGCCCACTGCGGCATGGTATCGGTCTCGCGCTTTGCCGGACCGCCGCAGCACGGACAGGTGGTGTTTACCCAGTCGGTCATGTGCGCCAGCGGAGACTCGCCGTTGTCGGTCGGCTCGTAGCTGGTTACGTTCGGCAGTTCAAGCGGCAGCTGATCCTCCGGCAGAGCCACATAGCCGCACTTGTCGCACTTGACGATCGGAATCGGCTCGCCCCAATAACGCTGACGGGAGAATACCCAGTCACGCAGCTTGTACTGCACCTTGGCATGGCCGATGCCCTTTTCACCCAGCCACTCAATCATAGCCGGGATAGCGTCCTTAACGGTCTTGCCGTTCAGGAAATCCGAGTTGACCAGAATACCGGTCTCATCCTTTGCGGTAAAGGCTGCCTTCTGGACATCCTCGCCGCCGGAAACGACCTCGATGATCTCACAGCCGAACTTCTTAGCAAACTCCCAGTCGCGGTCATCGTGCGCCGGGACAGCCATGATGGCACCGGTGCCGTAGCCCATCAGAACATAGTCGGAAACGAAAATCGGGATCTGCTTGCCGTTTACCGGATTGATTGCGGCAACGCCGTCCAGCTTAACGCCGGTCTTGTCCTTGTTCAGCTCGGTGCGCTCGAAGTCGGACTTGCGGGCAGCCTCCTCACGATATGCGCGAACGTCCTCGATGTTGTTCAGCTTGTCCGCCCACTGCTCGATCATCGGGTGCTCCGGAGAGATTACCATGTAGGTCGCGCCGAACAGGGTGTCCGGACGGGTGGTGTAAACGGTCAGCGTGTCGCCCTCGTTGGTCTTGAAATCGACCTCAGCGCCGGTGGAACGGCCGATCCAGTTGCGCTGCTGAATCTTAACGCGCTCGATGTAGTCTACATCATCCAGATCGTCGATCAGGCGCTGTGCGTACTTGGTGATGGCGAGCATCCACTGGCTCTTGGTCTTGTGCACGACCTCGCTGCCGCAGCGCTCACAAACGCCGTTGACAACCTCCTCGTTCGCCAGAACGCACTTGCAGGAGGTGCACCAGTTTACGCTCATTTCCTTCTTATAGGCCAGGCCCTTCTTGAACAGCTGCAGGAAAATCCACTGGGTCCACTTGTAGTAGCTCGGGTCGGTGGTATTGATCTCACGCGACCAGTCGAACGACAGACCAAGGCTCTTGAGCTGGCTCTTGAAGCGTGCAATGTTCTTCTTGGTAACCTCTGCCGGATGAACATGGTTCTTGATGGCAAAGTTCTCAGTCGGCAGACCGAATGCATCCCAGCCCATCGGATACAGCACGTTGTAGCCCTGCATGCGCTTTTTGCGCGCAACGATATCCAGTGCGGTGTAAGAGCGCGGATGGCCTACATGCAGACCCTGACCGGACGGATACGGGAACTCTACGAGCGCGTAGAACTTCTCCTTGTCCGAGTCATTCTCGGCATGGAAGCACTGCTTCTCGTCCCAGATGTCCTGCCATTTCTTTTCTACTTGTTTATGATCGTACTTCAACGGATTCTCCCCCTAAAGTGAGTTTTGGATTTTGAGCGCGACAACGCGGCGGACGTCGTTCCCGGCGCCGCCGCATGTCGGTATTTTACTTGTCCTCGATGCCCAGCTCTTCAAGCGTTACCGGCGTGCCGTCCTTCCACAGGTTCTCCAGATTGTAGAACTTGCGTGCCTCCGGCATGAATACATGCAGTACAGCGCAGCCGTAGTCCAGCAGCATCCACTGTGCGGATTCATAACCCTCGGTGTGGTGCGGCATCTCGTCATGGTCATACTTCAGGTGCCACTCTACATTGTCCGCCAGTGCCTTAACCTGCGTAGTGGAGGACGCAGAGCAGATGACGAAATACTCGGTCAGCTCGGTCAGGCGCTCAACATGCAGCACCTCAATACCCTGAGCCTTTTTCTCGATCAGCGCTTCGCAGATCGCCTTTACAGTTTCTTTTGCAGTCAAAGTATAAACTCCTTTTGTGCGGCAGAAAAGGGTTTGCCTTTCTGCCGATTATGGTATATTGCCTTTATTATGCCTCGGGATCGTATGTTCCGCCATCGTCTCCGCCGGAGGAAGCACCGCTGTCCTCTCCGCCGCCGTCGGTGTAATCGCCGCCAGAGGAGTCGCCGCCGCTCTCCTCACCGGAGTCGCCGCCGGAATAGTCTCCGCCGCTGTCGCCGCCCGAGTAGTCATTGTTATCCGAATAATCGCCGTCCGAGCCGCTGTTGTCGTAGGATGGCTCATCGTAGCTGTAATCCGGTTCTTCGTAATAATCCTCGCTGTAATCGTACGAGCCGGAGGTGTCACCCCATACATTATTTTCCTCGCCCGAGCTTACATAGCCGCCCGAGTAGGTAGTGGTATCCGGTCCGCCGACAATGTCCAGCTTGGAGATCGGCTCCTCGTAGGGGTTGAAATACTTGTTTACCAGCTCCAGCGTCTGGTCGTAATACGGGAAGAAGAACGAATACTGCACCGAGGTGCCCGCCGTGCTCATCTTGCCGTAGCCGGGCAGTGTAAAGAACTGAAGGCTGCTGTTGTCGATCTGCATGGCCTGCATGCCCATCCACAGCAGCTCGCCGGCGCTGAAGTCGGTCTTGACGTTCTTGAACACGGCCTCTGCGATCGAGCGGATCTTGGTCACGTTCTTGATCTGCAGCACCTGACCTGCCAGCGACTTGAGGAACTTCTGCTGATTCTCTACACGGCCTTCATCGCCGTTTGTGTACTGTACGGTGTAATCGTTGTTGTGTCTCCAGCGCAGGAAGCCGACGGTCTGCTTGCCGTCCAGATGCTGCTGGCCTTTTTTCAGGTCGATGTGCAGATTCTGTGACGGATCATCATACTTCATATCGAACGGCACGTCATAATCCACGCCGCCGATCGCATCCACGATGGCTGCAATGCCGTCAAAGTTGACGATAACGTATTTATCCGGCCGGAAGCCCATCAGACGCTCGATTTCCTTGTTCGTCTGCTCGATGTTGCCGCCCTTGCCGCCGGTATCCATGCCGTAGGCTGCGTTGATCTTCTTGCTCGCGCCGGTTGCCGTGTTGTTGCACATGGTGTCGCGCGGGATGTTCATGACGTTGATGGTCTTGTCCTTGGTATCCATGGTTGCGACCATCAAAGCGTCTGTTCGTGTTTCGTCCTCATCAACTGCGCCGACCACGAACGTAAACACATCGTCAATGCGGGTGCCCGAGTTGAGCAGGCTGCTCACATCGACCTTATCGCCGTTTTCCTTGTCCTTGATCGTCGCCTGCGGCGAACGGACGAACCACACCACTGCAGCTGCTGCGCACGCGAACAGCACCAGCACAACCGCCATAACGATGGCAATGCGCTTGCCCTTCTGTCTGGGTGTCAGCTTTTTTTTCTCCTTCGGAGCCTTTCCCTTTTTGCCGCCCGGCTTAGGCGCCGAGATCGGCTGGTGGTTCCCTTCCGGCTTGGGCGCTGCCTGCTGTGCCGGAGTGCTGTCTCCGTTGCGGTTTTTCCTGCCGCCGCTTCCTCCGAATAGTTTCAAACGATTCCTGCCTCCATTTTACTTGTCCCGCCAGCTGACACCCTGCCGGATCATATCATTATAAGCGGCAATGGTATCACTGTGGATGAGTTTTCCGCGTGCGACCAGCTCGGTCAGCGTCTGGTCATAGCAGTAGAGCAGGGCACTGTCGATATCGATCTGCGCCAGCTCACGCGCCTTGTCCACGCCGGGAAAATCACGAGTTTCTTCGATGTAATCCGCCAGATACAAGATCTTTTCAAGCAGCGTCATATGGTTCTTGCCGGTGGTGTGGCAGGCGATGGCATCGCAGATATCCTCGGGCATGTGGTATTCGGCCCGCGCGATGGCTGCCGCCGTCTTTCCGTGCAGCATTTTCGGCTCGCTTTTTTCGACGGTACAGGGTATTATACCGTATTTCTCGCATAAATTCAACTGTTCTTGCGGAGAAAGATATTTTGTTATGTCATGCAGAATGCCTGCAGTACCCGCTTTTTCCGGGTCCTCGCCGTACTTTTCTGCCAGCATGATCGCCGCACGCTCCACGCCGAGCGAGTGCTCATAGCGGTAGCCCTGCAGTCTGGAAAGGATACTTTTACGCATTTCTTCATTACATAACATAACTTTTCCCGCCTTTCTCTGTATTTCTTGCCGCAAAAATGCAGCTTTGCCGACAAGGAGGAACGAGCCGCAGGCCGTTCCTAAGTCATACAAAAATACTGGTTTTGAACAAGCTGCTGTATTTATCTGTCAAACCTGTATTTTACAGGCTTAATAGCCGTACAAATGCTTTTCTTCGATGTAATCCGCGACCGATTCCGGTGTATAGCATCGCAGTGCACCGCCCTGCCGCAGCTCGGTTGAGGAAATGGTCAGGCTGTCGCCCTGCACCAGTTCTACGGTTGCACCGAGCGAATCCTTGAGCGCCGCCGCCTTTTCGCGCAGCGCGTCCCAGTCCTCGTTTTCGCGGGCGCAGACAGCAAGCGAAGCCAGCCGCGCGATCTCGTCCGGCGCACGCCAGATTTTATCGAACGAGAGCAGCATATCCGTGCCGACGATCAGGTGCAGGTCGGTCTCGCCGCGTGCATGAAGCGCGCGGAGCGTGTCCACCGTGTAGCTTGCGCCGCCGCGGTCGATCTCTATAGTGTCAAGCATCGCCCACGTTTTTTCGGCCGTCAGGCGGCGTACCATCTCGCACCGATCCTCTGCGGAAGCGGTATTCTCCGGCAGTACCTTGTGCGGCGGAATATTGGTCGGAATGAACAGCACCCGATCTAAGTTCAGCGCACGGTGCGCGAGTTCCGCCGCGTGCAGATGTCCCAGATGCGGCGGATTGAACGTGCCGCCGAGAATCCCTGTCCTCATTTTACCAGAACGATCTTGCGCTTGTCCTCATCGCTGGACTGGCGGTACAGCACAAACTTGGAGCCGATGCACTGTACAGCGTCCGCGCCGGTGGCCTCGCAGAGCGCCTCGGATACCGTGCGCGGTGTCAGCATCGCACTCTCGAGCACCTTGCCCTTGACCAGCTCGTGGGATTCGAGCAGCGCGTCCAGCTCGCGTTCTACCGCGTCGGTTACGCCTTCCTTGCCGATGATCAGCGTGACCGCCAGCGGGTTTGCCATTGCACGAAGCTGTGCGCGTTGTTTTGTGTTAAGCATAAATGTAAACTCCTGTAATTTCGTTATATTTTTTTCGTAGGGCAGGGTGCCCTATGGCTTCGCTTATATTTTATCCTTTAAGGCTTCTTTCAGCTTATTCAAAGCATTTGCCCGATGAGAGATTGTATTCTTGACCTCTGCGGGCAGTTCGCCGAAGGTACAGCCGTATTTCTCGACATAGAACAGCGGGTCATAGCCGAAGCCGTAGTCGCCGTTCTGCAATGTAAACGCAATGCGGCCCGGGCACTCGCCCTCGACCTCCAGTGCGCGTCCGTCCGGCAGCATGAAGCAGACCGCCGACACGAACTTTGCGCCGCGCTGTTCCTCCGGCACGTCGGCCAGCTCCCGCAGCAGCTTTGCGTTGTTCGCGTCGTCGTCGCCGTGATGCCCGGCATAGCGGGCGCTGTAGACGCCGGGCGCACCGTGCAGCGCGTCAGTGCAGAGGCCGGAGTCATCGGCCACGGTGGGCAGGCCGCTGGCCTTGCAGAACGCCTCGGCCTTGATGCGGGCGTTTTCGGCAAATGTCGTGCCGGTTTCCTCGGGGTCAAGGTTTATCCCCAGCTCCCGCAGGCTCTTGACCTCATGGCCCATGCGTTCCAGAATGCGGCGCAATTCCTTCAGCTTGCCCGCGTTGTTGCTGGCGGCGCAAACGATCATGCTTCGCTCTCCCCTTCCTCTTTTTTTTCGTCCTTCTGCAGGGCGGATTCCGGCAGCAGGCTTTCGACGAAGGTCTGTGCGTCAAATTCCATCAGGTCGTCGATCTTCTCGCCGACGCCGATGAAGCGGATGGGCAGACCGAGGTTCTCCCACACAGAGACCGCGCAGCCGCCGCGGGGCGTGCCGTCGAGCTTGGTCAGCACCACGCCGGTGGCGTTGGCGGCCTTGCAGAACTCCTCGGCCTGGCTGATGGCGTTCTGGCCCGTGATGGCGTCGAGCACCAGCAGCACCTCAAGGCTCGCCTCGGGGCTGGCCTTCTTGACGCTGCGGGAGATTTTGGACAGCTCGTCCATCAGGCCCTTCTTGTTGTGCAGACGTCCGGCGGTGTCGGCAATGACCATGTCGTAGCCGCGGGCGTTGGCGCTCTTGACGGCGTCGAAGATGACCGCCGCCGGGTCCGCGCCCATGCCGGCCTGGACCAGCGGCACGTCGGCGCGCTCGGCCCAGAGCTCCAGCTGCTCACTGGCGGCGGCGCGGAAGGTATCGCCCGCTGCCAGCATGACGCGGCGGCCCTGCTTTTTGTACAGGCCGGCCAGCTTGGCAATCGTCGTGGTCTTGCCGACGCCGTTGACGCCGATGACCAGAATGACGGCGGGCTTGCCGTCCAGATCCATCGGGTAGCGGGGGGTCAGCTCCTGGCAGATGATGCCGCGCAGCGCGTCCAGCGCCTCCTGACCGGTTTTCAGGTGTTTTTCCTTGACCTCGTCGTGCAGCTCGTCCACCAGACGCACGGCGCAGGCGGGGCCGACGTCGGCCAGAATGAGCTGTTCCTCGAGCTGGTCGTACAGATCATCGTCGATCTGCGCGTTGGTCAGCGTATTGACGATGCTCTGGAAAAAGCCCGTGCGGGTCTTTTCCAGCCCGCGCTTGACCTTTTGCTGCTCCTGAAATTCCTCCTCGGAAATATCGCGTTTGAAAAAGTTGAAAAAGCCCATCGTGGCCCTCCTTACTTTTGATTTGCCGCCCCGCGGGTTTGTGTGGCTTCCCATTGGCGGGTGGTGTATTTATGTGGCGGGTCGGGCATGCCCGGCCTCTACATGCCATCAGGTAATAAGGTCCGCGCTCACATTATCCAGATCCAAGCGCAAAATCTTCGACACGCCGTCCTCCTGCATCGTGACGCCGTAGAGGACGTCGGCGGCCTCCATCGTGCCGCGGCGGTGGGTGATGACAATGAACTGGGTGCGATCCGTCATGCGGCGCAGATACTGCGCATAGCGCGCGACGTTTACGTCGTCCAGCGCGGCCTCGATCTCATCGAGGAAGCAGAACGGCGCGGGGTTGACGCGCAGGATGGCGAAATAGATCGAGATAGCGACCAGCGCCTGCTCGCCGCCGGAAAGCGCGGACAGGTTCTTGATGACCTTGCCCGGGGGCGAGACTTCAATTTCAATGCCGGATTCCAGCACGTTCGCTTCATCCGACAGGTACAGCCGCGCATGACCGCCGCCGAACAGCTCCTTGAAGATTTGCTGGAAGTTCGCGTTGATCTGCTTAAAGCTCGCCGTGAACAGCTCCTGCATCTCGCTGCACAGCTCGGCGATCATCTTCGTCAGCTCGGCCTTCGCCTTTTCGACGTCGGTGACCTGCGCCTTCATGAAGTCATAGCGCTCCCTGACCTCTTTATATTCGTCGATCGCACCGACGTTGACGTTGCCCAAGGCGCGGATCTTGCCGCGGACCTCGGTCACGCTGCGGCGCAGCTCGGTCAGGCTCTCAAACGGCACGCACTGGCTGCGGGCCTCGCTCTCGGTCAGCTGGTATTCCTCCCACAGCTTGCTGTTGGTGTCGTTCAGCTCGGTCTCGGCGGCGGTGCGGCGCTCGGCCAGGCGGGCCATCTCGCCGCTCATCCGCTCGCGCTCGTCGGTCAGGGCGCGGTTGTCCTGCCCCAGCTTCGAGATCGCAGCCTCCTTTTCGAGGCGGGCCGCGTTGGCAGATCGAATCGTTTCCTCCGCGGCGGCAATTTTCTGCTGGTTGTCGCCGCGCACGCGCTCCATCTCGGCGATTTTCAGCGCGTTGGCCTCGATTTTTGCCTTGGCGGCCTCAATCGCCGTCTGCAGCTCGCGGGCGCGGGCATCGGCCTCGCCGGTACGGCTCCGCAAGCCCTCCAGCGCGGCCTCATGCAGGCCGACGTCCTTCTCGTCCGCCAGGCGCTGCAGCTGCTTTTCGGACAGCTCACCGGTGATTTTTTCGCGTTCTGCCGTCAGGCTGCCCGTGCTCTCGCCCAAGGCGGCCAGCTCGGCGGTGTACTGCGCCAGCTCGGCCTCGGCGTCGGTCCGGGCCTTCTCGGCCTCGGTGCGCGCGGTCTCGTTCCGGGTCACGGCGGCCTGCTGGGCGGCGATCTCGGCCTCGATGCTCCGGGCCGTCTCGTCGTACTGGGCGGCGGCCTTCGTCAGGCGCTCGAGCTCGAGGTTCGCGCGGACGTGCTCCGTCGCGGCGTTCATGCCCTCGCCCTCGGCACCGGCCAGCTGGGCCGAGAGGTTGTCCACCTCGGCCTTGCGGGCGGCCAATTCCTTTTCCGCCTCGGTGCGTTTCTGCTCGAGCTTCGTCAGCTTGCTGCGCAGCTCGTCCAGCTCCTGCTTGCGGCTGAACACGCCGACGCTGCGGGCGGTGGAGCCGCCGGTGAACGAGCCGCCCGCATTGATGACCTGGCCGTCCAGCGTGACGATGCGGTTCCGGTAGCCGAGGTTCCGCGCCACGGCGGACGCCTCGGTCAGGTCCTCGACCACGATGATGCGGCCCAGCAGATTGTCGATGATATGCTGATATTTCGGGTCTGTCCTGACCAGGTCGGCGGCGACCTCCGCCGTGCCGGTCAGGCGACCCGTGAAGCGGGAGCCCTGCACGGTGTCCAGCGGCAAAAACGTAGCGCGGCCTGCGCGCTCGTCCTTCAAAAAGCCGATGGCGGCGCGGGCACAGCCCTGGTCCTCGACGACGATGTTCTGCAGCGCAAAGCCGAGCGCTGTCTCAATGGCGGTCTCGTAGCCCTTTTCGACGGTGATGATGCCCGCCACGGGGCCGATGATGCCCCGCAGCCGCCCACCGCCCGCCGCCCGCATGACGGCCTTGACGCTCTGCTGGTAGCCGTCCATGTTGCGCTCCAGATCTTCCAGAATGTGGATGCGCTGGGCGGCGGCGGACCTTTCTCGGTCCGCCTTCTGCAGGTTGTCGGCAGCCTCGGCCTGCTGACGGCGGCGGCTGTCCAATTTCAGCTTCAGGCCCGCCTTGATGTTGTCGTTGCGGGTCACGGCCTCCTCGGCGTCCTTAAAGCGGCGCTCGGCGCGGCGGCGTTCCTCGTCGGTGGCGGCGGCGCCGGCTTTCAGCTCCTCGGCCTGGCGCTGCGCCTCGGCCAGGCGGTTGGCCGCAGCCTCCCCTGCCGACTGCGCCGACGCGGCGCTGACCCTGGCGGCGGTGGCGGTGTCCTGCAGGCGGGCCATGGCGGCGTCAATGACGTCGCGGCGCTCGCCGCTGGCAGCGGCCTTTTCCTCAAGGGCACGCAGGGCCTCGCGCAGCTCGGCCACGCGGGCGTCCAGCCCGGCCATGCCGCTTTTCAGCGTCTCGATGGCGGCACGGTGGTCCGCGGCCTCGCGCTCGATGCTCTCGCGGCCCTGCCCGGCGCGCTCCAATTCGGACGCAGCCTCGTCGATGCGGAACCGGCTGTGCTCGCTCTCGTTTTTCAGGACGGCGATCTCGCTCTCGCTGCCGGCGTTTGCCTCGGTGATGGCGCGGATGTCGGCGTTGGCCTGCTCGACGGCCAGCATCAGCTGCTGGGCCTCGGCACGCAGGGACGCGCTTTTTTCGTCAAACTCGTCCAGCTGGCGGCTCAGGCGGTCATAGTCGGCCTGGGCGGCCTCGTACTTGCGCTGCTGGTCGCGCAGCGAGTCGTTGGCGCGGCGGATGGCATCGACCCAGAGTGTGATCTCCAGCGTCTTGCGCCTCTCGCTCAATTCCAGAAACTGCTGGGCCTTCTCGCTGTCGCGTTTCAGGGGGCCGACGCGCTTTTCCAGCTCACCCAGAATGTCCCGCAGGCGCTCTAAGTTGCCCTCGGCGGCGTCCAGGCGGCGCTCGGCCTCGTTTTTGCGGTAGCGGTACTTGGCGATGCCGGACGCTTCCTCAAAAATTTCGCGGCGCTCCGCTGATTTTGCACCGACGATCTCGGCAATGCGGCCCTGCCCGACGATGGCATAGCCGTCGCGGCCAATGCCGGTGTCGAGCAGCAGCTCGTACACGTCCTTTAAGCGGACGTTCTGGCCGTTGATGGAGTATTCACTCTCGCCGCTGCGGTAGTACCGGCGGCCGATCGTGACCTGGTCGGCGTCCATGTCCAGACCGTGGTCGCTGTTGTCGATGGTCAGCGCGACGGAGGCATAGCCCATGGCACCGCGGGACTGGGTGCCGCCGAAGATGACGTCCTCCATCTTGCCGCTGCCGCGCAGCTGCTTGGAGCTGGTCTCGCCCAGCACCCAGCGGATGGAGTCGGAGATGTTCGACTTGCCCGAGCCGTTCGGCCCGACAACGCCGGTAATGCCCTCGCCGATCTCGATCTTTGTCTTATCGGGGAAGGATTTGAAGCCTTGGATTTCCAGTTCTTTCAGGCGCATTCCATGGGTACCTTTCAAAATTCTTAAAATGGTCGTAGGGGCCGGGCATACCCGGCCCTCAACCTCGCCTTATGTACCCGTAAACGGGTCGCGATTTTTATGCCGCGGGCCGGGCATGCCCGGCCCCTACAGCCGCGGCGGCATGGGGGCATGCCGCCCTACAATTTCATTGCAATTTTTCCAGCGCCACCTTTGCTGCGTGCTGCTCGGCGGCTTTTTTGCTGCGGCCACGGCCCTCGGCCAGCAGCTCGCCGTTGCGCCAGACGCAGACCGTAAACTGCTTGTTGTGGTCGGGGCCGGTCTCGCCGGTGACCTCATATTTCAGCACAGCGGACGGGTCCTGCTGGACGACCTCCTGCAGACGGGTCTTGTAGTCGTCCTCGGCAGTCTTGCCCTCGGTGATGAAGGGCAGGATGAAATTGCGCGCGGCCTCCATGCCGCCGTCCAGATACAACGCGGCAATGACCGCCTCGAACGCATCGGAGACAACGCTCGGGCGGCTGCGTCCGCCGCCAAGGTCCTCGCCGTGGCCAAGGCGCAGATACTCACCCAGCTGAATTTCCTGTGCGAACTGGAACAGTGCATCCTCGCTGACGAGGCTGGCGCGCATACGGGTCAGCTCGCCCTCGGGGCGGCCCGACTGGTGGAACAGGTAGTCCGCTACAACGACGGACAGCACGCTGTCGCCCAGAAATTCCAGCCGCTCGTTGTGGGTCGTGGCGACCTTGCTCTCGTTGGCATAGCTGGTATGGGTCAGCGCAATGCGCAGCAGCGCAGGATTTTTGAATGTATAGTGCAGGACCTCCTGCAGTTCTTCCGGTTTGTGAGCCATATTCTTTCACCTTTCCGGCTAGTCCGTAGGGGCCGGGCATACCCGGCCCTCAACCTTATCTCGATTGCCCTTTTACGGGCGGTATTTTTTATGCCGCGGGCCGGACATGTCCGGCCCCTACAGGGCAGCTTTCCTTTTAAGCGTCTGCTTCTTCCTTCTGTGCAGCCACCTCTGCCAGCGCCTTCTCCATCGTGCCGCACAGGTCGTTGGCGACGCAGAGCTTGGCCTGACGGATGGCGTTCTTGATGCCCTTGGCGTGGCTGGAACCGTGCGCCTTGATGACCGGCTTCGCAGCGCCCAGCAGCGGTGCGCCGCCGACCTCCTCGGAGTCCATCATGCGTTTCAGCTCGCCCAGACCGCCCTTGATGCCCAGATAGCTGAGCTTGGTGACCAGGTTCTGCAAGAAGATTTTTTTCAGCATCCCCAGCAGCGTTTTGGCGACGCCCTCGGTCAATTTCAGCACGACGTTGCCGACAAAGCCGTCGCAGACGACGACGTCCACATCACCGTCCATGATGTAGCGCGGCTCGATGTTGCCCGCAAAGTGGATGCAGGGGTTTGCCTTCAGCAGCTTGTGGGCCTCGCGGTAGGTCGGCGTGCCCTTCGTGTCCTCCGCGCCGTTGTTGACAAGCGCGACCTTCGGCGTTTCGCGGCCCATGACCTTCTCGGCGTAGACGCTGCCCATCGTGCCGAAGGCGTTCAGCATTTCGGGGCGGCACTCGACGTTCGCACCGCAGTCCAGCAGCAGGAAATTCTGCTTGGCGCCGGGCATCGGGGTGGCCAGCGCCGGGCGCTTGACACCCTTGACCGTGCGCACGATGAGACTGGTGCCGACGTGCAGCGCACCGGTGGAGCCGGCACTGACAAAGGCATCGGCCTCGCCGTTCTTCAGCATGGTCAACCCCTTCACAAG
>ERZ838839.2186-NODE-2186-length-15827-cov-16.278215_pt1 | contig 15827 bp, 16 predicted proteins | sample MGYA00519909_ERZ838839 | MGnify/ENA primary metagenome ERZ838839 (study PRJEB31850, sample SAMEA3708843) | human gut metagenome | biome: human gut; feature: human-associated habitat; material: faeces | place: China | collected 2014 ... | reverse complement strand
ATTTACAAAGAGAGACTCTTGGGTTACAAACGGGACTCTCGCTCTACATTTCACCTTATATAACCTCCTTTCTATATGTATTATATGATATATTAAACTAAATGTAAAGTATATAATACAAAAAATAATAAATATATAACGTTATGTGAAAAGGATTATTATGTTTGATTATTATGTTTGGGTAAATAGTAAGCTGAGGGGGATAATTATGTTTTGGTAATAGAACTTTTAAGTATTTGATTCAAGTGTCGGAGTAATAAAAGAGTTACGAAATAAAGTAAAAGCAAATTAGGAGGGTATAGAACTAAACAATCGTTTATAACAAGATATAAAATGTCAGGTGTAGATCAATCAGATTTCTGATTGATTCTGAGGGTTTGGGAGATACTCCCAACAAGCAAAAATGCATTTTGTGTGTACAAATGCACTGCTTGCCAAGTTGTGAATATAGAATTGATGGTAAACTTGAATTTAGAAAAAACAAGGTAAACAAGAGGAGACGGGGCATAAAATTGTATATTGAATTGGCATTGAAACGCTTGAAAAGGTTTAGTAACATAAAACCTTTTTCAAGGGTTTCTTTTTATTTTACGACTTTTAATGGAATATGATGCAGTCAGGAGCAGTGAAATTTTTTGAAAAAGTACGGTGGGAATGGACAAAAGTTTAGTATTTGGGGAACGTAATTTGATTTCAAGTAGGTTATGCTTAACTTAGATTAAATGATCTGGTCTAATCTAAGAATCTTTCTCATAGTATGGGAGAGAAGGACAGGCGAGGTAAGGGGGTGTAGCTTTCGCTTGAAACGGACGAAATTAAATTATCGTTTTCATAATCCAAATTCAGCGGAAGATACTGCAGATTTCCTGTGTAAACTCTTAATAGAAGTAAATGCTGGGAAGGTAGAGCGGGCAATAGAGAAAACTGCATTGTATGCAGAGAGTGAGGCTTACATATTAGAGAACTTATCGGAAAACAAGGAAAAATTATGCGTGGGGTAAGAGGAGCAAGGTGAGAGCCTTGCTTTTTGCTTTGATATCTAAAGGAAATGAATAGTCAACACTTAAATGAGAAAAAATCACATCTAGGTGTTGATTATTTTGAAAAAATGCATATAATAAAAAACAGAAAAGAAGATGAGGTAGCAATTATGTTGATACAATTTAATTTTAAAAATTTTAGATCTTTTAGAGAAGAAGCAACTTTGGATTTGTCTGCCACTAAGATGACAGAATTTTCTGAAAGAGTTGTGACCATCGGAAGAGAAAAGATACTGCCGGTTGCTGCCATTTATGGAGCAAACGCAAGTGGCAAGTCAAATATATACAGTGCATTTGAGTATATGGCCGAGTATGTAGTGGATTCTTTCAAGTATGGAGATGAGGAAGAGAAGTTTGAGGAGTATAGACCTACTCCGTTTTTGTTTGATTCCACGTCAGCAGATGCAGAGTCCAGTTTTGAGGTCTATTTCACTATTCCTGGAGATAAGAACGAGAAGACATATAATTATGGATTCTGCGTTGATCAGGAAGGTGTAACAGAGGAATGGCTGAACTCTAAGGCCAAGACAGCCAGAAAGTACAGTACAGTATTTTATCGTGGGAATTCTGACAGTGAATTAGATCTATCAGGCTTGCCGAAGAACAGCAGGGATAATATAAAGATTGCGCTGGAAAAGCAGGTGTTGATTGCTTCTTTAGGAGCTAAGTTAAAAATTAGTAAATGTAAGGCAATCAGAGACTGGTTCTTGACAAATGAATTTGCAGATTTTGGTGATCCGGTTACTAACTTTTTCTTATCACGTAGATTGCCGAGAGGCTTTGTGGATGATAAGAACGTTCAGCAGAAGGTTGTGGAATACTTTGCATCTTTTGATGAACATATTAAGGATTTTCGGGTAGAAAAGGTTCCGAGTGATGGTGGATCAAAGGAAGAAAAATATAAGATTAATGCGCTTCATAAGAAGATTGATTCTGATGAAATGGCAGAGATACCCTTAGGTGCAGAGTCAGCCGGAACATTAAAGATGTTTGCTCTTTATCCGGAACTACAGGAAGTATTGGAAAAGGGGAGTGTATTTTTTATTGATGAATTGAATGCCCGCTTACATCCGCTTTTGGTAAGAAACTTTTTGCTTACATTCTTGAATCCCAATATTAATGTTAACCATGCGCAACTTGTATTTACAACGCATGATACCTGGCAACTTTCAAATCAGTTGCTGCGCCGTGATGAAATATGGTTTGTTGAGAAAGATGATCGAGGTGTTTCAACATTATACTCCCTCGCAGATTTTATGGATGAGGATGGAGTGCGTATTCGCAAGGACGAAAGCTATGAGAAGAATTATCTGATTGGTAAGTATGGTGCCATTCCGACTTTAAAGAGTATTGATATGTTTAAGGAGGATTGAGCATGGCAAAAGGGGATAGAACAGGGAACAGAAAGACAAGAGAGCAAAGAAGAACAATCAAAGTACCAGAATTGGGATATTACTTGATTGTTACAGACACTGAAGGAACCGAACGTTGCTTTTTTGCAGGACTGCATCAATCATTGCCGGAGGAAGTTAGAAACAAACTTGTCATTAAAGTCGTAGAAACAAAGACAAGAAGCATGATTGATAAATGCCTGGAGCTAACAGCCTATGAGGCTCAATATCGTATTCCTTGGATTGTGTTTGACAGAGATCAAGTGATAGGATTTGATGAAATTATTTCCGAGGCAGAGAAAAAAGGTATACAAGTAGGATGGTCGAATCCATGTTTTGAAATATGGATGTATGCTTATTTTGGTGCAATGCCGGCAATTCAAGATTCATGGACATGCTGCTCTGAGTTTGGGCGAGTATATGAGAGCAAGACGGGACAGAAGTATTCCAAGGCAGATGAAAAGATGTATGGAAAAATCAGCAATGCAGGGAATGAGGAAAAGGCAATACAGATAGCACAGCAGAAGCTGGAGCAGTGTGAGCGAGAAGGTAAAAAGAAACCATCAGAGATGTGTCCGGGGACGACGGTGCATAGGTTGGTGGGGGAGATTAAGGGAAAAGTATATAATACATGGGGGAATTAAGTATGTATGATGTATCATCAAAATTCAATGTGTTTTATAGGTCGTATGTTGTATTGCCTCAAAGTGAACAAAGTGAATTATTTAAGAAAAAGGATCTAAACATTCAGAGACTAAAAGATGGTTTAGAAGAATATAACAGTGAGCATAAGACAGATTACAAAGTTGTCGATACTTGTGTACAGGGAAGTGTCGCAATGTCTACTGTTGTTCAAAACGAAGACAGTGATTATGATATTGATGTTGCAGTGATTTTTGACAAAGCGGATTTGAGGGACAAAGGTGCTCAAGCAACAAGAAATATTGTCGCGAATGCCTTGAAACGAAAAACAAAACAATTTAATGCAGAACCAGAAGTTAAAACTAGTTGCGTAAGAATAAAATATGCGGATGGCTATCACATAGATTTTGCAATTTATCAGCGATACTATGATGAGTGTAAAGATGACTGGGTTTATGAACATGCGGGATCTGATTGGACAGAGCGTGAATTAACAGGATTAACTGATTGGTTTAAGACACAGAATGATGAAGCTGATGGAAAATTGAGAAAAGTCGTTCGACTTTCTAAAATGTTTTGCAAGTCAAGAGAATCATGGAAGAATATGCCTAGCGGATTGCTTCAGACCGTACTATGTGATGAAAAATTGCAAACATCATATGAGCGTTTGGATGAACTATTTTACTATACAATGCAAGAGGTTGTTGATAGACTAGAGAATAATACAACTGTTTTGGCTCCAGTGGATAATGCAAGAGATTTAACACCACGAAATAGTGATGTACAAAAAATGATAAATTGGAGAAATCGACTCAAGAGCAAATTGGAAGATTTAGAAGTGCTATTTAAGGATGATTGTTCCGAAGATGATGCATTGCAAGCTTGGTACGGTTTCTTCAATCATGAGTATTGGAACACAACACTGACGGAAAATTGCAAATGCAGTATGATTGCAAAGGAGGTACGAACATTTAGTGACACAGAACAGTTTATTGAAGATATGTATTCTGTCAATTATATGTATGGATGTAATGTTTCTTGTATGGTTAGTGGTGATGGATTTAGACCAAAATCAATATCAGAATTTCTGGGAATTTTAAATCATTATTTACCACATAATTTTGAGATACGATGCACTATGACTTATACGACATGTCCACAACCATATAGAATTCTGTGGAAGGTTAAAAATGTTGGACCAGAAGCGGAAAGGAGAAATCAGGTCAGAGGGCAAATATATGACAAAGGAAATATAATTGTAGAACATAGCAATTTTTACGGAAATCATTACATAGAATGCTATATTGTAAAAGATGGTGTATGTGTTGCAAGATATAGGGTAGATGTCCCGATTGGGAGGTGAAAATTTGAAAATTATAAAATTTACGGGAGTTTTGTTGGTCTCATTAGTAGCTTTGTTTGTAATATTTTTCTTTGAAATTAGGACTTTGCCTGCAGGAAGCAGTATAGCAGGTATTGTTTTAGGATTTTCCTTGCCAGCAGTGGCAATTACATTTCAGGATTTAACAGATACAACAAATTGGAAAGAAGCACAAAGAAAGCTTCAACGCGGAAAAATCATTAAGGGAGATACTATTGTTCGTATTTCGTTTGCATATTTATTTCGTATTAAATTGGGAGATAAATATTTTTTAGTTAAGAATGAGCGAAATACAAATAAATTTCAACCAGTTGGTGGTGTCTATAAAATGAAGGATAATGAGAAAACAGAACTAAAAAATTTGTTTCATATTATGGATGATAACAAGGTATTGATTGATGAGTCTTCTCGTAATGACTATCGTTTGAGAATGGAAAACAGATATCTACGAAAATTTGTAAAAAGATTTGATAGTGAAGCAAAACGAGAAAGAGTAAGCGACTTGTCAAGAGAATTTACAGAAGAACTGATTCATAAGGGAACACTTAATTGGAGTCAAATCACCTATCGAGTATGCGGAAGGCATATGACTCCCTTGACATATAGTCAGCATTTTCAAATTTATGAATTATTGTTTGCAGATGTAGTAGAGTTAATGCTGACACCAGAGCAGGAAGCGGATTTGAGGAAATTGATGAAGCAACCGAGTTCGTTGTATCGTTTTGCAACTGAAGAGGAAATTGATTCATTGGGAATAGATACGAAAGCGGGAATCCTGGAAGAATCTATTGCAGATCACAGCATCAAGATATTAGAAAAAGCGGAAGGAAAGCTAATGAAAATTCCACATACTGGAATGCAATATACAGTAAGATTAAATAAATAGGGAGTTTTTGGACAACTAATATTCAATGAATGAAATTAAAAGGCGTTGAAAATGTAATACTAAAAAGTAGGATGAAGGAATATGAATTAATAGAAAAATTAGTAGAACATTTAGTGGAAAGAAATATATGATAAATTATCAACTAATGACAAGTCAGAGAGGATGAGAAAATGAAATTATCAGATTTTTCTGTAATTAACTACCGAAGTATAACAACGGCTAGGAAGATACATACAAACAATATGACAGTACTGGTTGGAAAAAACAATGAGGGAAAGTCTAATATTCTAAGAGCCCTAACTTTAGCAATGGATATAATGAAATTATATGCGATGAATCCACGAATGCTAAGTACTTCTAGAGTATATCTTCAAGGTAGATATAATTGGGAAAGGGATTATCCTGTTTCGCTACAAGAAGTAAATCCTAATGGATTATCATCGGTGGATTTAACTTTTGAACTATCAGAACATGAAATAAATGATATTAGGCAAATTACAGGAATCAGATTGAGTAGTTATATTCCAGTGAGGGTATCCATAAATCATTCTACTGTTAAAATTGATATACCCAAAAGAGGAACTGCGGCATTTTCCAATCCCAATAATAAACAGAAAATAATTGAATATGTATGCAATAAAATCGATTTTAATTTCATACCTGCAGTTAGGACAGAACAAGATGCACTTAAGGTTATAGAATCTTTGATTGAAACGGAATTAAAAGTTTTAGATAGTAATGATGAATATACCAATGCTGTCGATGTAATAAATAAATTACAGCAGGACGTATTAGATAATATATCAAGACAAATTATTTCACCAATGCGAGAGTTTTTGCCAGCACTGAGAAACATTCAAATCAAAATTTCGAATGATAAAAGAAGAAATGCATTGCGGCGAAATGCTGAGATAATTATTGATGATGGAACAGCAACATCTATTCAACAAAAAGGTGATGGAATAAAAAGTTTAACGGCATTGGCAATGCTAAATATATCAGAGCAAAGGGATTGTGTGTCTGTAATAGCAATTGAAGAACCAGAATCTCATCTACATCCGGAAAGTGCTAGGCAGTTATATGATACAATTTGTTCATTAGCACTTAATCATCAAGTTGTACTCACTACACATAGTCCTCTTTTTGTTAATAGAACCAATTTAAGTGAAAATATAATTGTAAATGAAGGCAAAGCAATACCTGTAAAAAAGGTAAAAGAAATTCGTGATGTATTAGGAATAAAAGTTTCAGATAATTTGGTTAACGCTGAAAATATATTAATTGTTGAGGGAGAAGATGATAAAATAGCGTTAGAACGAATACTTCCTAGTATGAGTGAAAAAGCGAGGAAAGCATTGCAAAATGGAACTTTGCTTATTGATTATATTGGAGGTGCGGGTAATCTACCATATAAATTATCGTTTTATAGAAATTTGCAATGTAAATACCATGTCCTTTTAGATAATGATGACGCGGGGAGACAGGCAGGAGCAGAAGCAGAAGAACAAGGGCTGTTAGAAATGCGAAATACTACATACACTGTATGTAATGGTTCACCAAATGCTGAAATAGAAGATTGCTATGAAAAGGAAGTGTATGCAGGTATAATATCTGATAAATATGGAGTAGATATAAATGTACCTGAATTTAGAAATAATCATAAGTGGTCCGATCGTATAGCGGATTGCTTTAAATCGCAGGGAAAACAATGGAATAGTACTGTAGAAAAAAAGGTTAAACTTGCGGTTGCTAATTCACTTCCAATTACTGCAGATAGAGCCTTAAACCAATATAAACGTTCATCGATAGATGCATTAGTTGCTGCACTCGAAAGATTGTTATAGAACGAATATGAAATGGTTAAGTGGAAGAGGTGTTATTTTCAGCATAGTTTCCAATAAAAAGTATCGAAGGCAGGATAAACTCTTGCCTTTTTCTATACTATGCAATAGCATAATAGATGTAACAGAATGTAAAAAAACTAACAGAAAGGTTGGAAGACATGAACATCGCCGCATACTGTCGTGTATCCACAGATAAATCCGATCAGCTCAATAGCCTCGAAACACAAAAAGAGTTCTTCTTAGAATATACCAAGCGCACCGGGGACAACCTTATTAAATTGTATGCAGATGAAGGCATTTCCGGAACTAAAATCAAGAATCGTAAGGAATTTCAGCGCATGCTTGCAGATGCAGAAAAGGGCTTGTTCGCTATGGTGGTAGTAAAGGACATTTCCCGGTTCGCCAGGAACACGGTTGACCTTTTACAAAGTGTCCGCAAACTGAAATCTCTCGGTATCGAGACACAATTCCTTACCGCCAACATGACCAGTATGGGAAACAGCGAATTTGTCTTAACCATTTTCGGCGCATTAGCCCAGGAGGAAAGTGCCAACACTTCCAAACGTATTAAATTTGGTAAGAAGATGAATGCAGAAAAGGGGCGTGTTCCTAACATTGTTTTTGGCTATGACAAGACGATAGGTGATTACTTTAATCTTTCTATCAATGAAAATGAAGCAAAAGCAATCCGTCAGATTTTTCAATGGTATACAGAGGAAGGCTATGGTGGATCGAAGATTGCGAATATGCTCAATGAACGAGGCATCAAGACCAAGCGTGGCAACAACTGGAGCCAGAACGCTGTCTGTCGAATCCTGACCAATGAGATATACACGGGAAAGATTATCAATGGCAAAGAAGAGATCGCAGATTTTCTGACTGGTCAGAGAAAAGAAAAGGATGAATCAGAATGGCTTGTTACGATTCGACCGGAACTTCGGATTATTGAGGATGAAGTCTTTGATAAAGCACAGGATATCTTAAAAGGCCGTCATGATTCTTTTAAGATTACTCATGAGCGACAGAGCAACAAATATTTATTCTCTACATTGATTAAATGCAAGGAGTGCGGGTGGTCTTTTCGCAGAACGGTTCGTCAATACAAGAATACTTATGTGCGCTGGGTTTGTTCCGGGCATAATGGGAAAGGTGCGGATAGCTGTCCGAATGCAGTGACGGTAGACGAGGAAGAACTGATTCAGGCTCTGCAGGAGTATTTTCAAGAGATTCTTAGTAAGAAGAAAAAAGTAATCAATTATGTGATTAAAGAATTTCAGCGAGTATACAAAGCAAAAGATGAAAATATTGAGTATGAAAAGCAGCTAAATGCAGAATTGAACAAACTTCGCAAATCCCGTGAAAAATACATGGACATGTATACTGATGATTTGATTTCCAGAGAGGAATTGAATGAGAAAATCGGTGGGATGCGAAAAGAGATTGAACGGTTGGAGAATGAACTGAAAATGGTCTCTTATCATCTGACGAAAGGAGAACAACTGGAAGCAATTTTGAACAGTACATTCAAGCAACTGGAAGATATCACAGATGTTCATGAAATGACAAATGCACAGTTGAAACGCCTGATCAATAAAATTGAAGTGGACAAGGATGGCAATGTAGATATTTACCTGCGTCTTATTGGTGATTTGGGATTGGATGAAACTGTTTTAATTGAAGGAGATAAAAACACTGAGGAAAAAGGAACTAAAAAGGTTCCAAATAGTTACAACCATACATAAAGATGTTACAGAACGCCTTGTCCAGGTCAATCCATCGCTTGCAGCGGAGGCACGCAAAGTGTTAGATGTCAATAAATCCGAGCGCCATATCCGTGGTGGACTTGCAACAAGGGAGAAATATCTGCATCAGCATGCATAAAACGTAAAAGCGTGTTTATTAAAACAAATGGGCGTGTTTCATAAAACAACAGTTTATTAAAACAAAAACGTGTTTCATGAAACGGAAAAATGTATTTCAGGAGATGGAAAAATACAATTTACAAAATTGCACAATGAGTTCCATGAAATGCATAAAAAGTTTGTGAAATTAAAACTATTATGTGAGTTCGTGGAATACGCTATAATAATCACACGACGTGCAGCAGAGAAAGCGATCGCAAAGATTGCTTTCTCTGTTTTTTTGTCGGCAAAAATAATTATTTTATCAAAAGAATGAGGAGAGAAAAATATGCCAAAAACAAAGTTACAGGAAGTCGTATTTACTATTTTAATGGTGTTCGTCATGGTGTACGCAATGATCTGCTACAACATTGCACTGAACATGGGAGGAATGAGCAACGTTGTATTTTTAAATGCATTTCATGAACTGATCATTATGGGACCGCTTGCGTTTATTCTTGACTTTTTCCTCTATGGATCACTGTCCAAAAAACTTGCATTTCGTATCGTGACACCGGGCGTGGACAAACCGATCATGCTGATCCTTGCCATTTCATCAATCACAGTCTGTCTGATGTGTCCGACAATGAGCCTGGCAGCAACACTTTTATTTAAACATGCAGGAAAAGAAGTGATCGCAGTGTGGCTTCAGACAACAGCACTGAATTTCCCAATGGCATTTTTCTGGCAGATCTTTTTTGCAGGTCCGCTTGTGAGAACTATTTTCGGAATGATCTTTAAAGAAAAAGAAGAACAGGTCATGAAAGAGGAAAGCGAATTTTTAGAGGGCGGAAGTGTCAGAAATTAAAAAGTTATTCCATGTCCGGTATTGGGAAAAATCAGCGCAGCAGCGCAGTCCGCGAGAAATAAGAGTATCAGCACACTGTTGAAGCCACGTCTGAAGCCTGGCGGCAGGGAAAACCAGAGTTTTCGGAAAATTTCAGAAAACACGCAGATCCAGAGCATGCCGGCAACACCAAATCCGACTGCTGACAGAAGGCAGATATATCCGTGAAAATTAAAAGGATAACTGCTGTAATCCCAGTATCGTAAATCGAAAAAGATATCAAGGAACCATCCGATCACAAGTTCTAAAGCTGTTCCGAGAAGGGCAGTTTTTATGAATATTGTGAGCGGGTGGTATTTTGTTTTAAAAAGAAAAAGTCGGTTTGATTTGTGGAGAGACCTGATGGATATAGTTTCTCTGGAAGAATGAAACAGACAGTAAAATACTACCGCTCCGATGCCATAAACGGGGAGCCAGGGACCATAAAAAAATCCGCGGTTGCGAAAAGTATTATCTTTTGCAATGAAGATAAGGGTTTCCCAGAGAAATCCCCAAAAGCTTCCAAGAAAGAAGAAGTGGATCAGCAGGGAAACTGCATCCTGTATAGAGTTCTGCTCCGGTGCGCAGAGTTTTGAAAAATCCGGGAGATTGGAATGTCTTTTCATGTGGATAGTATGACCGGAGATGGAAAGGTATATGTATTTTTGTTTTACAATTCATAGATTTTAAAATATATCAGATTGGTTTTTAAACAGAAATTCTCAGGTAAGTGTCTTTTACAATTAAGTGATATTTGAGCCACAAGCATGTATTTTTTTAATAAAAATGACAAAATACCGTAATGTAGGGAAAAACGCCTTGTAAACTCCTAAAACGTATCTTATAATAAGTATCATTAAAGCTTGTATCAGGGAAGGATATGCTTTTGAAAAAGGCATCGTCATGAACAGATTGCAGGCAACGAAAACATCAGGAGGAAGAAGATCAATGGATCATGAGAAAGTAATTGTCATTGATTTTGGCGGTCAGTACAACCAGCTGGTTGCGAGACGTGTCAGAGAATGCAATGTTTACTGTGAAATATATTCCTACAAGACGGATATCGCGCAGATCAAGGCAATGAATCCAAAGGGAATCATTCTTACCGGCGGTCCGAACAGCTGCTATGAAGCTGATTCACCGACCTGTTCAAAAGAATTATTTGAACTCGGCGTGCCGGTTTTAGGACTCTGCTATGGTGCGCAGTTGATGATGCACGTACTTGGAGGAAAGGTGGAAAAGGCACCTGTCCGTGAATATGGTAAGACCGAGGTTATGGTCGATACGTCATCACCGTTATTTACCGGCGTATCAGAAAATACGATCTGCTGGATGAGTCATTTCGATTATATTTCAAAGGCTGCACCGGGATTTAACATCGTTGCACATACGGCGGATTGTCCGGTTGCCGCAGCAGAGAACCAGGAGAAAGGATTATTTGCAATCCAGTTCCACCCGGAAGTACTTCACACACAGGAAGGCACAAAGATGCTTCACAACTTTGTACGCGGCATCTGCGGTTGTGAGGGAACCTGGAGAATGGATTCTTTTGTTGAGAATACGGTAAAAGAGATCCGTGAAAAAGTCGGTAACGGAAAAGTACTGCTTGCCTTATCCGGCGGTGTGGATTCTTCCGTTGCAGCAGGTCTGTTATCCCGTGCAATCGGAAAACAGCTTACCTGTGTGTTCGTAGACCATGGTCTTCTCCGCAAAAATGAGGGCGACGAGGTCGAAGAAGTATTCGGACCAAACGGACAGTTTGATCTGAACTTTATCCGTGTCAACGCACAGGACCGTTATTATGGAAAATTAGCCGGTGTGACAGAGCCGGAGCATAAACGTAAGATCATTGGTGAGGAGTTCATCCGTGTCTTTGAGGAAGAGGCAAAGAAGATCGGTGCCGTTGATTTCCTTGCACAGGGAACCATTTATCCGGATGTCGTTGAGAGCGGACTTGGCGGAGAGTCAGCCGTCATCAAATCCCACCACAACGTAGGCGGTCTGCCGGACTTCGTTGATTTCAAAGAAATCATTGAGCCGCTCCGCAACCTTTTCAAGGATGAGGTAAGAAAAGCCGGACTTGAACTTGGCATCCCGGAAAAACTTGTTTTCCGTCAGCCATTCCCGGGACCGGGACTCGGTATCCGTATCATCGGAGAAGTAAATGCCGAGAAAGTCAAGATCGTGCAGGATGCCGATGCCATCTACCGCGAGGAAGTGGACAAGGCAGTGGAGGAATACACCAAAGCAAACGGAAAGGCACCATCCTGGATGCCGAACCAGTACTTTGCAGCACTGACCAACATGCGTTCCGTCGGTGTCATGGGCGACGAGCGCACCTACGACTATGCCGTGGCACTGCGTGCTGTTAATACGGTCGATTTCATGACCGCTGAGTCAGCAGAGATCCCGTTTGAGGTGCTCCAGAGAGTTATGAGCAGAATTATTAATGAGGTGAAGGGCGTCAATCGGGTAATGTATGATTTGACGAGTAAGCCACCGGGAACGATTGAGTTTGAATAGTTGGAGCTAAGCTGTAAAGCCTTTGTTTACAAGGGTTTTACAGCTTTTCCTTTATAGGATTGCATTTTCATTGCATTATTTTTCTTCAACTGTTCTGTGATAGATTGCTGTATGTTGATTGCTGGTATAATTAGCAATGCTTTCAGTAGCAGATTGTACTTGTAATATTCCAGTCAGTTTTTTAGCAACTTCAAGATTCGTATTTGGATACAGATGACCATAAGTGCCGAGTGTTGTCTGTATTTTTTCATGTCCTAAACGTTCCTTGATAAGTAAAGGATTTTCGCCCATGCTGATAAGCAATGAAGCGTGTGAATGTCGTAAGGCATGAATTTTAATACGATGAACACCTGCTAAATTTGACAACTTTTCCAAAGCTCTGGGAAGCGTTGTTTTACTGGTTGGAGTTCCGTTATAACTTAGTACAAGTGGACAATCGGGAAGAACCTGTTGTTGAACACTTTGCCAAGCCTTTAGCTCATTGAGTGTATCTGAATCAATATAAATAGTACGGATACTTGCCTGTGTTTTCGGCTCAACGAATTTATAGTCCGTCATTGTTCGGTAATATAATGTTTTGGTAATGCTAAGCAAGCCTGTTTCAAAATCTATGTCTGACCAATGTAATGCTGACGCTTCGCCAATTCGCATACCAGTCATAAATAATAACCAGAACGATATAAACAGATAATGTTCATAATAGTCTTTCTTACAGAGTAAGGAAATAACCTTTTGAAATTCTTCTAATGTCCAGAAATCAACTTTGGTTTTCTTGCTTTTGATATTGCCTATCATACGAGAAGGATTTTTCTTCGCAATTCCAAGAACAATAGCTCTGTCAAATGCGATAGAAAGCATTCCCTGTACGATACGAATGTAATTAGGGCTAAAATCTTTTGCAAGTTTCAACTGCCAGTTTTGAACATGGATAGGTTCGATTTCGTCTGTTTCCATTTTGTAGAAATAGGAAAAATGTTTCTTGATGGTAGTAGCACGATTAAGATAAGTGCTTTCTTTTACCTGTGTTTTATACCATGGCAGGTAGGTTTCTTCTATAAATTGCTGAAAAGAAACGCCATCTTTTTTTGTTGTTAATTCTTCGGTAGAAGCTAACACCAGTTTTGAATATTCTTCCTTTGCTTCTTTTTTCGTTCTGAATCCACTTCGGTATTTCTGTATCTGTTTTCCGGTAATGGGATTGTAGCCTAAATTAGCTCTGAAATAATAAGTTCCGTTATCTGCTTTCTTAATAGGGTCTTTTGCCATGATTTCACTCCTTACATGATATGCAAGAAGTACAATCAATCGTTTGTGTCTGATAATGTAATCCCTAATAATTCTTCCACGGCTTCTTTGGGTACTCTGTCCAATTTACGGGATTGGTAATAAGTATGCCCTTTTTCGATCATAAGTTTTTTTGCTTTTCTTATGATGTCTGCCGAGAAAGAAGTTCCATAACCTAGTGCTATGAGGTCTTTTTTTGTTACGGTAATCATAATCCTCCTTTCCATAGACCAGATAAGGAAATCTCAATATCTTGTCTATCAGTATATCAAATGATGAGCAAAAAAGCTCTATTAAGATGATTTTTTCTTGCAAAATCGTTGTTAGATAGTTTTACAAGCAATCAGACGGCTTCGGCAAGCTCCGCTGGTATCTCAACCATTCCCATTCCTGTGGGCTGAACCGTGTCATACGGGTGTATCATTATCCTGTGTTGCAGGTCATGGCAGAACGACTTTTCCAACGGTCGCTCCCAGATCATTGCATGAATCGCTATCTCCCGATTGGAAAAGTCACGGCGTACAATCTCTGATGGCTCACTGCAAGCACAAACGTATCTGACTGCTTTATTCACTTGTCAAAGAACTGTTAGGCTCTTGTCAGCCTGTATCAATTCATTTTTACAAATGGACTGATACAGAATGATAAGAAAAAGCGGAACAGGAAAGAGGGGAGTTTGTTAAATCATGCTCCGCTCAAATATTACTTAATGTTCGTCTATTTCAAATTCACATATCATTTTCAAAAGGGCTTCTCTGATACGTCCCTTTAATTCCATATCAACCACAATGTATACGTTGCCGTATTCATCGTAAAACGGGCGTAAACAGCATTTTGATATGTAGGCTTCATAGAATAACAACAGCTTTTCTATGGCGTTTTCATTACCGTCCACGGCTGATGATATGAGAAAAAATGATGGAAGTGTGTGTTGCTTATTCTTCATTTGTTTTCTTCTCCTTTAACTGCTTTCTGATTTCTTCAAGTGAATTTCTTCTGTGCCTGTATGATGTGCTTCGGTTGATGTTCAGCTTTTCGCCTATCTCCGAATCGCTCATATCCAAGAAGAAAAACATCAATACAATGTTCCGACTCTGCTCCGGCAACTGTTTCAGTGCTTCTGCAAGTTCTTCATCAAGTACACGGATTTCTGTACCGCACACATCGAATGTTGTATATTCACTTTCGTAATCGTCCCATACAATCAATTTCTCAACAACAATCTCTGGAAGCTCACAAAAGGATACTTCCTTTGCCTGTCGTCTGGCTAATTCCTTGCGGTAGTTACGGACAATGCCTTTCACAACCTTTTTGAGCTTACAGTCAAACTGACACTGTATTGTCTTTTGGAAGTCTGATGGTTTCAAAATCACACCCCCTTTCGCTATGAAGTGAAAAGTATGTATCCCTCTTTCCGCACCATATCTGTACGGCAAGGTGTGATTTGTTGCAGGATTGAAAAAAATTTTGTAAATATGAAAACAGCCTATTTGCACCAATAACAAATAGACCGTTTTTAAAACATCTGATATATGAGTTTTTAATTCATGTTCAAGGACTGATGATGTACTAAGAAAAAGACGGAATAAATTCGGTTGTCGGTATAGACTGCCTGTTTTACTTAGAATCACAAATTGCTCCTTGACCAGAGCAATCCTGTGAAAATAGAAAAGGACAGCTCTGGTTATACCAAAACCGTCCCTATATTTTCGGACATTATAAAAGAGATTACCCACAGAACGGTTTTTTTTATTTACCGAACGAGGTAATATTTTTATTGAATTTGTAATGCATATAATATGAGTTTTTAACACATTCTAATCACATAACATGAAGTATAAACTCATGCTAGGTGATTAAAAATGAGAAAAAAGAAAGATACGCACAGCTTTGATTTTCGTCCTTTAGGACTGGCAATCAGAGAAGCCAGAGAGAAAGCAGGGCTTTCCAGAAATGATTTAGGTGATAAAGTCTTTTACGGAGAACGTCATATCGCAGATATCGAAAATATTGGGAAACACCCTAGCTTTCAGTTATTCCATGATTTAGTTACCATGTTCAATATATCTGTTGACGAGTATTTCTATCCAGCGAAGAATGTTGAAAAAA
>ERZ838839.2182-NODE-2182-length-15854-cov-4.242167_pt1 | contig 15854 bp, 12 predicted proteins | sample MGYA00519909_ERZ838839 | MGnify/ENA primary metagenome ERZ838839 (study PRJEB31850, sample SAMEA3708843) | human gut metagenome | biome: human gut; feature: human-associated habitat; material: faeces | place: China | collected 2014 ... | reverse complement strand
TTCAGAAAGACATAGAAGATAAGATTAAAATTGATGAGATGCGTAAGGAATTTCTTGATAATGTTTCTCATGAGCTGAAAACTCCTATTGCATTGATCCAGGGATATGCAGAGGGGCTGAATGAAAATATTTCCGATGATCCGGAAAGCAGGGAATTTTACTGTGAAGTTATTATGGATGAGGCTTCAAAGATGAACAAGCTGGTCAAAAACCTGCTGACGCTGAATCAGCTGGAGTCCGGTAAAGATGCCCCGGTGATGGAAAGATTTGACATTGTATCTCTGATCAGGGGTGTACTTGGTTCTATGCATATTATGATCGAACAGAAAGAAGCAACTGTGATTTTTGAAGAAACAGAACCTGTATATGTATGGGCGGATGAGTTTAAGATTGAAGAGGTTGTGACCAATTATACAAGCAATGCACTGAACCATCTGGACGGAGAACGAAAAGTAGAAATTAAGGTTCTTCAGGAAGAGGACTGTGTGAAAGTAACCGTATTTAATACAGGTACTCCGATTCCGGAAGAGGATATCCCAAATCTCTGGAATAAATTCTACAAAGTAGATAAGGCCCGGACAAGAGAATATGGCGGAAGTGGTATCGGACTTTCAATTGTTAAGGCAATCATTGAGAGTATGAACCAGAAATATGGGGTATGTAATTATGATAATGGCGTGGAGTTCTGGTTCACTCTGGATTGCAGGCAGTGATAAGATATCCGGGTATTGTGAACGTAGTGAGAAGCGTGTTACTGTGAATGGAGTGAACAGTAACGTAAGATATCCTGTTACAGTATTATTTTATGGAATCAGTATCTGCAAAAAAGATAGAAACCGAAGTTAAGGGAGGACTCCAGATGGGTGTGAGTATGAAATTTACAGATTTGGATCAATATTTATTTGGACAGGGAACCAATTATGAAGTATATAAGAAACTGGGTGCCCATCCGACTACATACAGACGAAAAAAAGGTGTATATTTTGCGGTCTGGGCACCGAATGCACAGTCTGTTTCTGTAATCGGTGAATTTAATGACTGGGAGGAAGAAGCAAACCTGATGGAGAAGGTTGGTCCGATCGGTGTTTATGAGGTATTTGTTCCGGGGGCAAAGATCGGACAGCTGTATAAATTCTTTATCGTGGGTGCGCATGGAGAGAAGCTATATAAAGCAGATCCTTATGCAAATGAAGCTGAACTCCGTCCGGGTACAGCCTCCAGGATCACAGATATCACAGACTATAAATGGAAGGATGCCACATGGATCAAGAACAGAGAGAAGTTTGATGAGCGGGTAGAGCCTATGGCAATCTATGAGGTTCATCCGGGTTCATGGAAGAAGCATCCGCAGTCAGAGGAAAATGAAAAAGGATTTTATAACTATAGAGAATTCGCACATGCCCTGGCAGCTTATGTGAAGGAAATGGGATATACCCATGTAGAGCTTATGGGAATCGCAGAGCATCCTTTTGACGGTTCCTGGGGATATCAGGTGACCGGATATTATGCACCGACTTCCAGATATGGAACGCCGCAGGATTTCAAGTATATGGTGGATTATTTACATCAGAATAAGATTGGAGTTATCCTTGACTGGGTACCTGCACATTTCCCGAAAGATGCCCATGGTCTTGCGAACTTTGACGGAACCGCAGTGTATGAGCACGCAGATCCGAGACAGGGAGAACATCCGGACTGGGGTACCAAGATTTATAATTACGGACGCCCGGAGGTTAAGAACTTCCTGATCGCAAATGCCCTTTACTGGGTGGAGGAGTGCCACGTAGACGGACTTCGTGTGGATGCTGTTGCTTCCATGCTTTATCTTGATTATGGTAAGAAGGATGGAGAATGGATCGCAAATAAATATGGCGGAAATCAGAATCTGGAGGCTATTGAATTCTTTAAGCATCTGAATACAGTAGTTCTTGGAAGGAATCATGGAACTGTGATGATCGCTGAGGAATCTACTGCATGGCCGATGGTTACAGGGGATGCAGAGAAGGACGGACTTGGTTTTAGTCTGAAGTGGAATATGGGATGGATGAATGACTTCCTGGAATATATGAAGCTGGATCCGTATTTCCGTAAATTTAATCATAATAAGATGACTTTCTCCATGTCATATGCATACAGTGAGAGATATGTATTAGTTCTTTCTCATGATGAGGTGGTTCATCTGAAATGCTCCATGCTTGAGAAGATGCCGGGAGAATTACCGGACAAATTCAAGAATTTAAAGGCTGCCTATTCATTTATGAACTGCCATCCGGGTAAGAAGCTTCTGTTCATGGGACAGGAATTCGGACAGCTTCGTGAATGGAGTGAGGAGAGAGAACTTGACTGGTTCCTTCTGAATGAAGAGCCACACAAGGAACTTCAGAATTATGTGCATGATCTCCTGACTATTTATAAGAAATATCCGGCACTTTATGCCGGTGATAATAATCCGGAAGGATTTGAGTGGATCAATGCGGATGACGGGGACAGAAGTATTTTCAGCTTTGTGAGAAAGTCTCCTACAAAGAGAAACAATATTCTTTACGTAGTTAACTTTACACCTGTTGACCGTCCGGATTACAGGGTTGGTGTTCCGAAGAAAAAACAGTACAAGCTGATCATGGACGAGAATGGACTTCTGGAGCAGCCAAAGACATTTAAGGCAGTGAAACAGGAATGTGATAACAGAGAGTTTTCCTTCGCATATCCGTTGCCGGCTTATGGGGTTGCGATTTTTACATATTAATTTTGAGGGATGATTTCAGGGTATATGTGAATATCTGAGAGAATTATTGTCAGGGGTATGTTATTTATTTGACAATATTGCAGAGTAAGCATGATAATATATGAAAAATTCGTGAAATATAAATAATTGCTTTTGAAATTTATCTGCGTTATAATTATCGCGAACACAAGGAATAGAGAGAATAATGGTTTCCATGTTGAAAGGAGAATGAACATGAAAGTATCTAACATTAAAGACATCGATAAATTTTTTGCTGTAGTTGACAGCTGCGAAGGCAGAGTAGAATTAGTAACAGGCGAAGGTGACAGACTGAACCTTAAATCTAAATTATCCCAGTATGTATCTCTGGCAAACATTTTCTCAGGCGGAGAGATTCCGGAACTTGAGATCGTTGCTTATGAGAAAGACGATATTGATAAATTAATGAGCTTTATGATCAACGGTTGATCATTAGTGTATACAGGCGGGGGCATGATGGTGAATCATGCCCCTTTCTTTGATGTGAACAGGCAGGTTGTTCTGAAGGTATTGAACAGCTGCAGGATATCTGTAAACCAGGGGGCACAAGTGTTTCCTGGTCAAAATGCGTTGATGGCAGACTTGAATACATTGGACATCTTATGTATAATGAGTACGTTACAGGCAAATATATAAACAGACAGATAATGATGGCAGTTCCAAAAGTTATTCTGTTTGTTCATAAAAATGGCAGAATATAAAAAATGACGGCTATATGGCAGTTATTCAGAAATATAAATTTTAACGAAGAGGAGAAATAAGATAATGGCAACTAAGATTGATATTATTTCCGGTTTCCTTGGAGCCGGTAAAACTACATTGATTAAGAAACTTCTGAAAGAGGCTTATGCAGATGAGCAGGTTGTACTGATCGAGAACGAATTTGGTGAGATTGGTATTGACGGTGGTTTCCTGAAGGAAGCGGGAATCCAGATCCGAGAAATGAATTCCGGATGTATCTGCTGTTCATTAGTGGGAGATTTCGGCACTTCTCTGAAAGAGGTTGTGGACAAATATCATCCGGACAGAATCCTGATCGAGCCATCAGGTGTTGGTAAACTTTCAGATGTTATCAAGGCAGTACAGGGTGTTCAGGGAGATGTGGATATCGTTCTGAACAGCTATACAACTGTAGTTGATGCAAAGAAGTGCAAAATGTATATGAGAAACTTTGGTGAGTTCTTTGATAATCAGGTTGAATATGCAGGTGCGATCATCATGAGCCGTACAGATATCATTGATGAGAAGAAAGCACAGCAGGCAATGGAACTTCTTCGTGGAATTAATGCGAAAGCTGCTATCATCACCACTCCGATTGAGAAACTGGACGGAAAGAAAATCCTTGAGGTTATGGAGAAACCGGTATCTCTTGAGGAAGAACTGATGTCTGAGGAAGAGGTATGCCCGGAGTGCGGACATGTACATGAACATGGAGAGCATCACGATCACGACCATGATCATGAATGTGGCTGTGGACATGATCACGAAGAACATGAACATCATCACCACGACCATGAATGTGGCTGTGGACATGATCACGAAGAACATGAACATCATCACCATGACCACGATCATGAATGTGGCTGTGGACATGATCATGAGGAACATGAGCATCATCACCACGATCACGACCATGAATGCGGCTGCGGACATGATCATCATGATCATCACCATCATCACGCAGATGAGGTATTTACAAGCTGGGGACGTGAGACGATTAAGAAATACACAAGAGAAGGTCTTGAGAAGATGCTTGAGGCTCTTTCCGCTTCTGAAGATTACGGTATTATTCTTCGTGCAAAGGGAATGCTTCCTGCAGAAGACGGAACATGGATTTATTTTGACATGGTTCCGGAGGAAACAGAGATCCGTGAAGGTGCACCGGAATACACAGGCCGTCTCTGCGTGATCGGCTCCAAACTGAAAGAAGATAAGCTTGCAGAATTATTCGGGCTTGCATAATGATCATGAGGAAACAGCGATTTATGGCAATCCTCTAAAATACTGCATCTGGATTCAGCTCATCAGAGTGTGAAATCCTCTCGTCATAGATGCGCGACTGAATGATTTCGGCAGATAATAACAGAATCAGAATAAAGATAAAGGAATAAATTATATGATGGATGATATCAGAGTTCCCATTTATTTGGTTACGGGATTCCTGGAAAGCGGAAAGACTACTTTCCTGGATTTTACACTGCAGCAGGAGTACTTTGCCATTGACGGCAAAACTCTGTTGATCCTTTGCGAAGAAGGCGAAGAAGAATATGATATGGATAAACTGAAACTTACAAACACAGTTGTGGAAGTGATCGAGGATGAAGAAGATCTGACACCACAGCGTCTGGCTGCCATGGATATCATCCATCAGCCGGAGCGTGTTGTGATCGAGTACAACGGAATGTGGCTTGTAAGTAAGTTTGAGCAGATGGAGCTTCCGGAAGGCTGGGGCATTGAGCAGGAGATTACCTGTGTGGATGCAACTACTTATCAGGTTTATATGGCAAACATGAAATCTCTGTTCATGGATATGATCAGAAATACAGATATGGTTGTATTTAACCGCTGTAAAGAGGGAGATCCGCTTCCTGCATACAGACGAGGGATCAAGGTCGCAAATCAGAGTGCAGAGGTTATCTTTGAAAATGAAGAGGGCGAGATGGATGACATTTTCCAGGATGAGATGCCGTTTGATATCAATGCACCGATCATTGAGATTCCACCGGAAGATTATGGTATCTGGTTTGTGGATGCCATGGATAATCCGGATAAATATGTAGACAAAATTGTCCGCTTTAAAGGACGTGTCATGAAACCACGTGGAATGGGAAGTAAATTCTTTGTTCCGGGACGTGTGGCAATGACCTGCTGCGCAGATGATACCACTTTCCTTGGATACGTGTGCAGAAGCGATTATGCACCGCATATCAAAGAGGGCAGCTGGGTAGAAGTAACAGCGAAGGTCGCATTTGAGAACCGTACAGAATATCAGGGTGAGGGCATTGTTCTTTATGCAAGTGATGTGAAAGAATGCGAGCCGCTTAAGGAAGAGATGGTATATTTTAATTAATTATCTTAGAGCGTGTCTGAAAAATCATTCCCGCAAGATGTGCGTCACAATTTATAAGATTGATTTTTTAAACACACTTTAGAGTATGTAAAAAATAAATTTGACATCAGGACAGGTATGGTAATTCCGGAAAATGGTGTTAAATTAAGCAGGAGACACATATATGTATTTAGTAGTTGGCCTGGGAAATCCCGGGAAACAGTATGAAGCAACACGCCACAATATGGGATTTGATACCGTTGACCGTCTGGTAGAGGATTACAATGTCCCTCAGGGTGGTGTGAAATTTAATGCCATGTACGGTAAAACCATGATCGGCGGAGAGAAAGTGATTCTTATGAAGCCGCTTTCTTTTATGAACCTGAGTGGCGGTCCTGTTCGTGAGATGGCGAATTATTTTAAAATTGATCTGGAATCAGAGCTTATTGTTATTTATGATGATATTGATCTGGAACCCGGGCAGCTTCGCATCCGCAAGCAGGGAAGTGCGGGTGGACATAACGGGATCAAAGATATTATCCGCCAGCTTGGCACAGAGAAATTTCTCCGTATCAAAGTAGGAGTTGGTGCAAAGCCGAAGGGATGGGATCTGGCAGATCATGTACTTGGCAGATTTTCCACAGAAGACAGGAAACTTGTGGATGAAGCAATAGCAAAGGCGGCAAAGGCTGTGGATATCATAATCTCACAGGGTACAGATGCAGCCATGAACGAATATAACAGAAAAGTACCTGTACAGAAATAAGCAGACAGGAAACAGATGATTGTTCAGCAAAAGGTATAGAAAGCGGTAACTGGAAACAGAAGCCGCTTTTATTACGTCGAAGGATCATGAGGGGTGAAGATGAAAGCATTTTTAACACCTCTGCAGGGGCTTGCAGAGTTTGAACAGATTAAAGAAAAAAGCAAAACGAATAAGGGAATCCTGCAGGTTTCGGGGTGTATGGAATCGCAGAAATCTCATCTGATGTACGGACTTTCCGGGATTGCGCCTTATCGTCTGATCTTGGCGGAGGATGAACGCCGCGCCAGAGAAATTTATGAAGATTACAGATTTTATGACAGAAAAGTGTATTCTTATCCTGCGAAAGATCTTCTGTTCTTTCAGGCAGATATCCATGGAAATCTGCTGATACGTCAGAGAATGAAGGTCATTAAGGCGTTACTGGAAGAGAAAGAACTGACAGTTGTTACAAGTATTGACGGATGTATGGATTTTCTGGAATCTCTGGAAAAGATAAAAGAACAGCTGATTCATTACGAAAGTGACAGCACCGTAGACACAGAACAGCTGAAGAACCAGCTGGTGGCTTTAGGTTACGAGCGGGTAGGACAGGTGGAAATGCCGGGGCAGTTCTCTGTGCGTGGCGGTATTGTGGATATTTACTGTCTCACTGAGGAAAATCCATGGAGAATCGAGCTTTGGGGAGATGAGATTGATTCTATCCGGAGTTTTGATCCGGAGAGTCAGCGTTCTCTGGAAAATCTGGAAGAACTTACGATCTATCCGGCGGTGGAGCATATAGGGGACAAGGATATGGTTTCCTTCCTGGATTATTTTCCGGAGGAAAGAACCATAATCTTTCTGGATGAACCAAACCGACTGACTGAGAAAGGCGGGGCTGTAGAAGAAGAGTACAGACAGAGCCGTATGCACAGAGAGGAAAAAGGCAGCCGGAATCTGCCGGAAAACTGGCTTTGTTCTTTTGAACAGCTTCAAAAAGAACTGAATAAACGCAACTGTATTTCTGTATGTGCGCTGGAACCGAAACAGGCAGGCTGGAAAGTGCGGGAGAAATTTTACCTGGAGGTAAAATCAATCAGCGCTTATAACAACAGTTTTGAACTTCTGGTAAAAGATCTTCATCAGTATAAGAAACAGGGATACAGGATCGCGTTGCTTTCCGGTTCCCGCACAAGGGCCGAGAGGCTGGCAAAGGATCTTCAGGAAGAGGGACTGGCAGCCTTTTATGGACAAGATTATGACAGGGAGATCTGTCCGGGCGAGATCATGGTGGTTTATGGCCATGCAAAGAAGGGCTTTGAATACCCGTTGATCAAGTTTGCGGTAATGACAGAATCTGACATTTTTGGACAGGAACAGAAAAAAAAGAAGAAAAAAAATTACAGTGGAAGCCGTATTCAGGATTTTGCGGAGCTTTCTATCGGCGATTTTGTTGTCCATGAAAAGCATGGACTCGGCATTTACAAAGGTATTGAGAAAGTTGCAGTAGATAAAGTTGCAAAGGATTATATCAAAATCGAATATCGTAATGGAAGTAATCTGTATATTCCTGCTACTCAGCTTGACTGTCTGCAGAAATATTCAGGGGCAGATGCTGCAAAGGCTCCGAAGCTGAACAAACTTGGTACTCAGGAGTGGAATAAAACAAAGAGCAAGGTTCGTGGGGCAGTTAAAAATATTGCAAAAGAATTGGTAGAGCTTTATGCAGTGCGTCAGGAAAAGGAAGGATATGTCTGTGGTCCTGATACTGTATGGCAGAGAGAATTTGAAGAAATGTTTCCATATGAAGAGACAGAGGATCAGCTCAGTGCTATTGAGGATGCCAAACGTGATATGGAGAGTACCAGGATTATGGATCGGCTTATCTGCGGGGATGTGGGATACGGCAAAACAGAAGTGGCGCTGCGTGCCGCATTTAAGGAAGTACAGGAGAGCAGACAGGTAGCTTATCTTGCACCTACAACGATCCTTGCGCAGCAGATTTATAATACCTTTGTGCAGAGGATGAAGGAATTTCCGGTACGTGTGGAACTGTTGTGCAGATTCCGGACCCCGGCACAACAGAAGAAGGCAATCGAAGATCTGAAAAAAGGTCAGGTGGATGTGATCATTGGAACGCACAGAATCCTTTCCAAAGACGTACAGTTCAAAAATCTTGGCCTGTTGATCGTTGATGAGGAACAGCGGTTTGGAGTTACGCATAAGGAAAAAATCAAGCAGTTAAAGAAGGATGTGGATGTCCTTACACTGACTGCAACGCCCATTCCCCGTACTCTTCATATGAGCCTGATCGGAATCCGGGATATGAGTGTCCTGGAGGAGCCTCCTATGGACAGAATGCCGATCCAGACATATGTTATGGAATATGATGAAGAGACGGTCCGAGAGGCTATCAACAGGGAATTGCGCAGAGGCGGCCAGGTTTATTATGTTTATAATCGAGTGACAGATATTGCAGATGTTGCCCTGCGTATTGCGAAGCTGGTGCCGGACGCAAGGGTGGATTTTGCTCATGGCCAGATGAGTGAGAGGGAACTGGAGAATGTGATGTATTCCTTTGTAAACGGGGATATTGATGTGCTGGTTTCCACCACGATCATTGAGACAGGGCTGGATATTTCCAATGTAAATACTATGATTATCCATGATTCAGATAGATACGGGCTTTCTCAGCTTTATCAGCTTCGGGGAAGGATCGGGCGTTCCAACAGAACTGCCTATGCGTTTCTGATGTACAGAAAGAATGTGATGCTGAAGGAGACGGCTGAGAAGCGTCTGGCTGCGATCCGCGAGTATACGGATCTGGGAAGCGGATTTAAGATTGCAATGAGAGATCTGGAACTTCGAGGTGCCGGAAATCTGCTGGGCGCGCAGCAACATGGACATATGAATGCGGTTGGATATGATCTTTATTGTAAGATGCTCAATGAAGCAGTGAAAGAGGCGAAGGGTATTCATACAATGGAGGATTTCGAGACATCGGTTGATCTGAATGTTGATGCGTATATTCCTGATTCCTACATCAGTAATGAATTTCAGAAGCTGGATATTTATAAAAGAATTGCGGGGATTGAGACACAACAGGATTATGATGATATGCTGGAAGAACTTCTGGACCGTTTCGGAGAACCCGGAAAGGCAGTGCTGAATCTTCTGGCGATTGCGAAGTTAAAGGCGATTGCTCATCAGGGGTACGTAACGGAAATAAAGCAGACTGGAAAAACAGTCCGGTTTACCCTTTATGAGAAAGCAAGGCTGAATACAGAAGGCTTTCCGGCTCTTATACAGAAATACAGAAGAGGTCTGCAGTTTAAGAATGAGCAGGAACCGAAATTTATCCTGGAACCACAGGGGAATCTGATCCTGGCATTGACGGAATTTGCAGAGGAACTTAAGAGCATGGCGGAAAATATGTGAAATATACTACATATTTTTCGATTTGCCTTGCCCTTCGCAGGAAAAAAGTTTATACTCTAATAACAGTACATTCTGGGAAAGTGGTATGGAAGAAAGACCAGATTGATAATATGGAGGAAGAAATGAAAAAAATGGTAAAGAGAACAGCCGTTGTGACACTGGCAGGTGTGATGTCAGTTGGTATGCTTTCCGGCTGTGGAAGTAAAACATTAGATGGAACAAAGACAGTGGCTACTGTTGACGGAACAGATATTCCGCTTGGAGTTGTAAGTCTTTATGCCCGCGAACAACAACAGCAGACAACAACCATGTATTTAAATTATATGGGAAGTGCAGATAATATCTGGGATCAGACAGCAGGTGATGATTCAGATGAGACTTATGGTGATCAGGCAGTGACAAGCAGTCTGGAGTCTGTTGAGAAGATGTATATTCTCAAAGAGAAGGCTGCGGATTATAACGTAGAGCTTACAGATGATGATGAAGCAGCGATCGCAGATGCAGCATCACAGTTTATGGCTGCAAACAGTGAAGAGACAATTAAGGAACTTGCGGTAACGGAAGATCAGGTAAAAACACTTCTGGAGCTTCAGACAATTCAGAAGAAGATGTATGATCCGGTTGTAGCAGAAGGAAAGATCACAGTTTCTGATGATGAAGCGAATCAGACAACCTTCACTTATGTAAGTATCTCTACAAGCGGTGATGATATAACTGATGAGGAGAAAAAGACTAAGAAAGAACAGGCTCAGGAGATTCTGGATAAGATGAAAGAGGATCCTACAGCAGACATGAGTGAGATTGCCAAAGGTGTAGATGACAGTTATTCTGCAGTACAGGGTAACTTTACAACCAAAGAGAGCAAAGATGAGGATGAAGATTCCGGCAGCGAGGCATATCCGGATGAGGTTCTGAAGGTTCTGAGAGGACTGAAGGATGGAGAAGTTGCAGACAATATTATTGAGACTGACACAGGATACTATGTAGTAAGACTTGACAAGATCAATGATGAAGATGCCACAGCTTCCAAGCGAGAATCTCTTCAGAATTCCAAAGAAAGTACCTATTTTACAGATACAACTGCCAAATGGCTGGATGAGGCAGATGTAAAGGCGGTTAAGAAAGTCCTTAAGACACTTAAGATCACTGACAAACATACCTTCATGGCGCCGACTCCTACTCCGGTTCCGGAAACACCGACACCTGAAGTGACAGAAGAGGCAACTCCAACACCGGAAACAGAGGAAGTTACAGAAACACCTGCAGCAGAAGATACAGAGACAACAGAGACTCCGGCGGCAGAGGAAGAAGCAGCAGAAACTACTGAAACACCGGAAGCAACACCGACAGAAGCAGCTAAATAAGAAAATCCGAACTGTCAGTAGCCTGCTGATGGGAATTGATTAATGTAAACTGATTAATGTAAATTAAAACAGCTATGATGAAAACCTGAGTGTTTTCACATAGCTGTTTTTAAGTTTAAATAAATCCGAAATCATTCTCCTAAATATGCAAAAATAACACAGATAAATAGAGATATGATAATACGTTATTTTGTATGTTCTGCTAAATGAGACGGAAATGCTTCAAAGCATTGGCAATTCCGTTATCTTCGATATTGGTTGTCTGGTAAGTGCAGTGAGGCAGGATCAGGGGATCCGAGTCGCCCATTGCGATGCTGTTTCCGGCGAACTGCAGCATAAGAAGATCGTTCGTGCTGTCGCCGAATGCATAGGTGTCTTTGACCGGAACCCCAAGGCGGTCTGCCAGAAACCGGATTCCGGTTGCTTTGCTGAGATTTTTCTGAGTCAGTTCCCAGGCCTTGTCTTCATGTATGAAACACAGAAAATGTTCATCTGCAAATTTGCGGAAAGTTTCCATATCAGAATCAGCAGACGGAAAAGCCAGAAACTTGTCAAATGTAAAATGGTTGTATGTTTCGGGCGGGTAGAGAGCCAGATCTTCTACTATAACTTCTGCTTTCAGCTTCTGAACAGTTTCAGGAACAGCACATGAACTGCTGTCATATAAAATCTTATCCGGGCGTTCAAAAAACGCAGGAATTCTGCATTCCCGCAGTAATTCTGTTGTTTTACGGCAAAGCGGATTTGGAATAGAACTGGAAAACAAAAGCTCTTCATTCATATAAATCTGGCTGCCGCATCCGCATACATAGCCGTCGAATCCCATTTCTTTAATGATTTCCGGAATCATTGTATAGGTACGTCCGGAATTGATGAAAAGGAGATGACCATTATAGCGGGCTTCTTTTAAAGCCTGTTTCGCACTGTCCGGAACTGTCCATGGGTAAGGGGTTAACAGGGTTTTGTCAATGTCAAAAAATAAGAGTTTACGATTATTCTCCATCAGATGTCTCCTCTGTCTCAGTATCTGTATTGTCATAAAATTCGTCATCAGAAGGATTTTCATTTCCTGTATGTACGCGGATTCCGTTCAGTTCAATTTCGCCTTCCATTGGGATCACAAGGCACTTGCGTCCGTCAATTACGCGTGTTTCCACAAGATCAGCACGTTCAGGATCTACGTGGACTACAACATCCGGGGTTTTGATCTCGAATCTTTTTGTATTGGTGATGTTGGAAGCAACCAGAGAGGATTTTTCCCCGGCTGTGATCTCGTATTGTTCATCAAATGACTGTAGTTTTTCATCTTCTACGCCGCATTCTTCAAAGAGGCGTTTTACCTCAGATTTGGTCAGAACTACAGGTTCCGGCTCATCCTTCTGTGATTCGATCAGGTCGTTTAATTTCTCGTGAATGCTTAATACAGTGTCATATCTGCAGTCGTCGCCCAGAGTATCTTCAACCAGTGCGTTAAAGGAATCACGCTGTCCTCCTGCAGAAAGAGGTGCTGTACATCCAAGCAGTTCATCGATAAAAATATCCCGAAGCTCGTTTGCATTTTTACTATAATAAAGGACGCCATGGATGTCAGTGCTGCGGTCGTTAAACTGCGGGAAAAGGAAAGCAACATCCGGAAGTTCCACGATCCAGTCGCGGATACGGTCCTGGATGCTGTTGGTTTCGGCATTGTAGCAAAGACCTGCCTTAGAGAGTTTTACAGGACAGATACAGCACATGATGTGCTCATAAATCTCATCAGATGCATCAAACATTTCTGCACCGTCGGAAGACTTTCCGGGGATATCATATACTCCATGGATCAGGATGATGTAGTAGTTTTCGGGATAATCATAGTTTTCAATGATCTTATCGTAGAAACTTTCTACCAGTGCATCATCGGTCAGTTTGCTTTCTCTCAGTTTCATAAGAAAATGTTGAGTTCCGCCCTCAGTTTCCTGCTCGAGAGGAAATTCCATGTTCATCAGATTTTTTCCTATTGTTCCGGAAAGGGATTTGCGGAAAATTTCAAAGTATTTGAACATTTCTTCTTCTGATAAAGAGAGAAATGCTTCTTTCAGTTCGGTTTTTTTATTCTTTTCTCCGTCAACGTAACATCCGCAGATGCGGGTGAGAGAACAGTTCTCGGGAGTGAACTGTTTCTTGATTTCAGAAATTTCTTTTTTGTTCATATAGTTTATACCTCATGTTAGTCTGTTCTTTATTATAGACCAGTTGTGATGCAGGGGCAAGGAAAATTGCCTGAAAATTATGGGAAATACAGGTGAGTTTTGGTAGATGTAGTGCTATAATATAGGAAGATATTGTTGCCTGACTGTGTTGCTGAGAACGTGGTGGACAGTAATGTTGCTTTGACAGTGATGAAAATAAATACAGGAGGATATGAGACATGAATGAAACAATAAAAAATCTTTTGGAGCGAAGAAGTGTACGTGGTTATAAAGAAGATCTGGTGCCGGAAGAAGTGTTGAATGAAATTCTTGAAGCAGGGGAATACGCACCAAGCGGAATGGGACAACAGGGTACACTTATGGTAGTAACACAGAATCCGGAACTTGTTGCGAAGCTTTCTAAAATGAATGCGGATGTGATGGGGACTGAGAGTGATCCGTTCTATGGGGCACCGACAGTTGTTGTGGTCTTTGCAGACAGTAATATGCCTACATGTGTGGAAAATGGAAGTCTGGTTATGGGAAATCTGATGAATGCTGCTCATGCCCTTGGGGTTGATTCCTGCTGGATTCATCGTGCAAGAGAGGTGTTTGCTTCTGAAGAAGGAAAGGCATTGAAGGCAGAGTGGGGTGTGCCGGAGTCTTATGTTGGAATTGGTCATTGTGTGCTTGGTTATCGCTCCGGAGAATATCCGAAAGCGAAAGCGAGAAAAGACGGATTTGTGATCAGGGTGTGATTGTAGTGTGGCGGCAGAGTGATTCCTGAAACAGGCTGGCAGGAAAGATGTGAGAATGTTCGGGAAATCAAGTTGCCGGCACAGTAGCTGTGAGAGAGGGTTGCTGTTGAGTATATTTGATTTTAAGAGAAAGAAGTACAGAACGTTTCTGCAGGATTCTGAGACAGGTGAGGAGATTGCTGAGGAGTATGAGAAAGGCCGGGGAGTCTGGAAAAAGCATGATGTTCAGGATGGGAAGGGTTCGGAGATGAGAGAGAATCTGATAAGGAAGCATTATTGGTTTTCGGGGAGAGTGCAGGGAGTTGGATTTCGCTATCGGGCCTGTTATATTGCCAGTTCTCTGGGGGTTACCGGTTGGGTGAGAAATAACTGGGATGACCGCGTGGAGATGGAGGCGCAGGGGAGCAGGGAGCTGCTTGCGCAGATGGTGGAGATGTTGGGGAGACAGAGGTTTATTGAGATTGAGGGGATTGAGGAGAGGGTGATTCCGGTGGAGGTTGAGAGTGGGTTTTATTCCAGATGAAAGGGACGCAAGCTCAAATCATTCTCTTCGGCTTGACTTCGGGTCTTAAGAAAAGCTAAGCCCGGGAAGATCAGCTAAGAGGGACGCAAGCTCAAATCATTCTCTTCGGCTCGGTTTCGGGCCTTAAGAAAAGCTAAGCCCCGGAAAATCTGCTAAAAGCATTCACAGATAACTCAAACTCGCCGCGAAGCGGCTCAGACAGTGAGTGATCTGCGAATAACGCAGATTTCCCGGGGCTAAGTTTTTCTAAAGGCCCTGCAAATGTCGCCGAAGAGAATGATTTGAGCTTGCTGGCTGTTGGCTGTGACAGAGATGGCTGAAAGAGAAGCGGGATGGTGGTTTGTTAGTTTGGCGGAATAGAAAAGTTTCCTATATATAGTATGAAGGGGAAGGAAAAGCTGGGGTGTTGTGTATATATGGTATATGGATGCTGCATGATATAGGAAGGATAGATGGGGAGGATGGTTGGAATTCCGGTGTCAGATAGACTGGATTTCTGTTGGGAATTTAGTGGAGATTAGGGTGAAAATATAAAAAGTTTGTCAAATTATGAAATTAACTGTTGACAGGGACTGCTTTCGGTGTTATATTAGTTGAGCTGTCGGAAATAATTGTTTCTTGAAAAGAGATAATTTAAGATAATTTCTGAAAGAAAAAAAGAAATTAAAAAAGTGCTTGACAACTTAAAACGAATGTGTTAAAGTAATCAAGTCGCTTGAACAGAGCCGACAATCACAGATCAGAAGAACAGTCCGGAAATCCGGAAGAGTTCGAAAAACTTTGAAAAAACTTGAAAAAAGTGCTTGACAAAGAAAAAGAGATGTGATAAAGTAAACAAGCTGTCGCAAGACAGACAACCTTGATAACTAAACAGTGAAACACATACGATTCTCGAAAATTCTTTACATTTTTAAGAACGGTTTGAAAAACCAAAAACAGTAAAACGAGAGATAGCTAGTTGTTATCTTGAGTGAATCAAACATTTTATCAGAGAGTTTGATCCTGGCTCAGGATGAACGCTGGCGGCGTGCTTAACACATGCAAG
>ERZ838839.2171-NODE-2171-length-15925-cov-2.558412_pt1 | contig 15925 bp, 6 predicted proteins | sample MGYA00519909_ERZ838839 | MGnify/ENA primary metagenome ERZ838839 (study PRJEB31850, sample SAMEA3708843) | human gut metagenome | biome: human gut; feature: human-associated habitat; material: faeces | place: China | collected 2014 ... | reverse complement strand
GACGTACAATGGGCGGTAGAAATGCGTTTAGATCTCATTTATGAACTAAATCAACTCTCCGAAGATCAAGAAGAAATCACCGTATTCTCACGTATACTGGATGATTATGAAAACAACAAAGACCTTATTCAGGAGGATGACATTCTTTGGAAATACAAATGGATATGGGGGTGTGCATTCGATCTTCCGGAGATCCCTAAAGTACAGGTAGATGCCATTGCCGAAGACTTCAAAGCCCGTATTCTCCGCAACGGATATTCCGCACGTTCTTATTATCACTTATTGTCTGTACAAAATACGAGAATGCGGCAATACGATAAAGCCAAAGAATATGCCGACAAGATGCAAAATGAAAAGTTGGACGACATGATGTGCGAAGCCTGCGAACTGAACTTCCTGTTAGACATCTATTTGGAAACCGGACAATTTGATGAGGCCTATCACCGTGCCCAACCACTTATCAGTAAACAAGTAACCTGCTACGAGGCTAACTTAAGAGCTTTCCTCAAACTATCCTACTATGCACAAAAAGCGGGCAGAACAGAAATAGCAACCGATATGTGCGCACGTGCCGAAGAAGCCTTGGCAGGCCGTGAAAAGGATGAATACCTATTACCCTATCTGGGTAATTTCATCACATACTACTTCATGACAAACCCACAACGAGGCTGGGAATATGTAGAACACTGTGTCCCCTGGAGCTTAAGAACGAGTAAGTATAAAAAATATCGCTTTGGATGTGATATGGCGGAAGCACTGAAATACGAATCACGTCCGGAGGTGAAACTCGAGTTGCCTGAAGAATTCCCTCTTTATAATGCAGAAGGTATCTATCAGGTTGCAGAACTGCGCGATTATTTCTATAAACAGGCCGAAGGACTGGCACATCAATACGATGCACGCAACGGAAATAACGGATATATGGAGAGGATAATGGGTTAATTAAAAAATGAAAGAATGAAGAATGAAAGAATGAAAGGCTATGCAGCGACAATTAACATCTCCATAGAGCGTAGCCTTTCATTCTTCATTCTTTAATTCTTTAATTCTTTCATTTTTTCATTTTTCATTCTTTCCCCCTTAATCTCTTATCTCCACTTTCTGCTCTATCCACTTCAATCACAGCCTGTCCGGGAATAGGTTTCTTCGAACGGACTCCCTCTAATATAATTCCGCTACTTTCTCTGAAAGTGAGCGACGGCCCTTCGGATACGGTAAAGTCCACATTGAAGAAACGGATATTCGTTGCCGTTTCAACATTAAACCCTTTTTCCGCCTCCATATTTATATTTGAGAATGAAAGCTCGTTTATCGGCATTTCCTCAATACCTTTTATATAACCGATCTGCTTCACATCCGAACCTGTAATATTACTCAAATGAATATTACGGAATACGGGAGTGCGTTCACTCACCGGTTCCGGTTTGGAAAGCTTATCATAAAACAAATCAAAGATAAATGCATTCCGGCCGATATTTTTCATCACGATATTATCCACCCGGATATCTTCTACTACTCCACCACGACCACGGGAGGCTTTCAAACGAATACCGGCATCAGTTCCATCAAAAACGCAATTGGATATAACCACTCTCTTCACCCCACCGGACATCTCACTACCAATCACAACTCCGCCGTGCCCGGAAAGCATGATACAATTAGTGATTGTCAGATTCTGGCAAGGTTTCCCATATTTACGTCCATCGGCATCACGTCCCGATTTTATGGTAATACAATCATCTCCTACGCTGATAAAGCAATCAGAGATACGCACATTACTACAAGAAGTCGGGTTAATACCGTCTGTGTTAGGACCTTTGGGGTTCTTTGAAGGATTATTGATCGTTACGCCATGAACCGTTATGTTGTCACAGAATGCAGGATTAATGGTCCAAAAAGGAGAATTGATAATTTTCACATTTTCTATTACGATGTTACTGCATTCAAAGAACTGAATGAAAGGCGGACGGAACATACGGCGCTCCAAAGAAGGTTTGTAATAATCAGAGATTTCCAAATCCTTATTAGCGTCCACCCACATTTGCTGAAGCTTGTTCAGAGAAGGCAGTTTTCCTCCGTTCTCCTTTATCAACCGACGGGTATCGACCTCCCAAGCCCACCATTTGAACCCGTTTCCATCCAGAGTACCTCTTCCGGTTATCGTCAAGTTGTCAGCATTGTCGGCATAAATCAATGGCGATAATGTATTCATTACCGTTCCCTCCCAGCGAATCTTCACAAAAGGAAGATAATCTTCAAAGCGATCCGAAAAACGAAGAGTGGCACCGGATTCTATATCCAAAGTAATATTACTTTTCATACGTATGGTAGCGGTCAGATAAGTACCCGCCGGAAAACAGATCGTCCCTCCTCCTTCGGCGGCAGCCTCATCAATCGCTTTGTTTATTAAATCGGTACAAGGTTTTATGCCTGTAAGATCGGCCCCCAACTGTTTCATATCAAAAGTACGGGCATGAGTCACGGCAGTACTCAAACACCACAATGCCATGCAAAGAAATAAATGTTTCATCGACATACAAATATTTATTGATTACAAGGGCAAAAGTACGTCCTTTTATTACTCCACATGAGGAATTTCCGTGCTTCATAGAGGAAGATCCAGTGGAAAAACTGGGCAAAAGAGGGTATTTTTAAGTTATTAAGAGGATACTGTTATTTTATATAGGGTGTTTTCCTTATTTTTGTGATACGAAATCACAAAACAAGATACTATGAAAAAAGTCTTTCTCGCCATCGTTCTGCTTATAGCCGTTCTTAGAACTACCGCGCAGCCGCTTTGCCAGATAGAACATTTTACGGTGAACAATGGGCTGGCTCAGGGAGTAGTCACTACTATATTGCAAGATAAAAAAGGATTTATCTGGTTCAGCACCTGGAATGGTCTGGACAAATTTGACGGATATACATTCAAAAACTACAAGGCTTTTCCTGGAGACGGTTGCATGTTGAGCAACAATCGGATCACCTTCATTGCAGAAAGCCGATCCGGAGATATCTGGTGCCAGACCTACGACGGACATATCTTCTTATTCGACACGAAAGAAGAAAAGTTTATCGATATTCTGAACCCCATTGAAGAAGAAACCCGACATATCAATATTGTAGACCAAACTTATGTGCTGCCCAAAGGAGTCGTGTGGGGGGCCTGCGACAAAGGATACAATTTCAGGATAGACGAAAAACTTTGTAAAGAAAGAAAAGGAATCACTCTCTACAATTCTTTCAACCAGACTTTGAAGGGTGATCAGATCTTCAGTGTTTATCAGGACTCTGAAGGAGATGAATGGATATTGACTGATAAGGGAGTAACGGTAATCGGCCAAAAGAAAGCTGACAGTGACTTTCCTTTCTATCATATTAAAGAGATGGAAGGGAAGATATTCCTTGCTTCGACTTCCGGCAAACTGGCAATTTATGACATACAAACAGAAAAGATAAGATTTGCAGAAATTCCTTACGATATACAAACAATTAATGGAATACATAATATAGGCAACAACGACTTAGCTCTTGCTACGGATAAAGGAATAATAATTTTCAATGTCGGGCAAGAAGATTTCAAACAAATCGACATACGAACAGCCACTCAGCCCTCAAATGTCACACAATCCATATATAAAGACAAAGAAGGAGAATTATGGATATTCTCCAATACCCCGGGAATCTTACGCCTCAACTTAAGTACCGGTGAAAAACAACATCTTGCTACCTCTTCAAAAGAAACTATAAATTATGGACGTCCCAACCGTAATATCATCTTCGAAGACAAAGCAGGAGTACTCTGGATGATTCCTCATAAAGGAAATTTCTGTTATTACGATCGTGCCGAAAAACAGTTAAAACCATTTTATACAGATCCTACTAATCCTAACTCCATGTTTACCCCAAATATTCGTTTCTACTATATAGACAGACAAAAAAATTTATGGTTTACAGGCGTACGGGGAGTAGAAAAAATGTCCTTCTTTCCTTATTCTTATAAGCATACTCCCATAGATTATGGTACGGAAATACGTGGATTATGGTTAGATAGCCAACAGCGTCTTTGGGTTGCTTCGAAAAGAGGAATTATCCGTATATACGCCCCTGATGGCGAACTGTTAGGATACTTGAACCAACAAGGAACCATAAGCAAAGATATGGTGATATTCCCGGATAACATTTACTGCTTCATGGAAGATAAAGATGGAATTATCTGGATGGGAGGTAAAGAGAAAGGCTTATTCCGACTGAAAAAAAAAGACGAAACTCATTTCTCCATACAGCAATTTACCAACCAACCGGAAAATAAATACAGTTTAAGTAATAACAGTGTCTATTCCATCTGCCAGGATAGCCATAACCGGATTTGGATCGGATGTTTTGGCGGAGGAATTAATCTGTTGACTAAATCTGCAGATGGCAAAATCCGGTTCATACACAGCAACAATGAATTAAAAAACTTTCCGACCAGCCATTTCATGAAAGTCAGATGCATTACCGAAGTATCCGGAGGAGTGATCATTGCAGGCACAACAGAAGGACTATTGACATTCTCCAACAACTTTGAGCAACCGGAAGAAATCAAATTCCATCAAAATATACGCAACCCGGGTATAGCATCCAGTCTGGGCAGCAATGATGTCATCAATATCTATACAGACAGCCGAAAAACGATATATATATCGACATTCACCGGAGGAGTCAGCAAGGTACTCTCCCGGAATCTTCTCAATAGCGATATAGAATTCAAGACTTATACCATCAGAGACGGATTGGCATCGGATCTTGTACTGTCCACTATCGAAGACACGGAAAAGAACCTATGGATCGTGTCGGAAAACACGTTATCTCGCTTCAACCCGCAACTGGAAGCGTTTGAGAATTATGGAAGTAATTTCCTGCAACAAGAATTCAACTTCTCCGAAGCAGCTCCCTCCTTTAATGCAAAACAACAATTAGTATTCGGGACAGACAAAGGATTCATTGAAATCAGTCCCTCCGATATGAAAAAAAGCGACTACGTCCCCCCTATCGTCTTCACCGGTTTAAAGATACAGGGTAGCCCGTCTCCTACGGGAATTGACGATCTGCAAGAACTGGTGTTAAATCCTTCCCAAAGAAATATCACCTTCCAATTTGCAGCCCTCGACTATGTAGCACCGGAAGAAATACAATACGCTTATCGTTTGGAGGGCTTGGAACATGAATGGAACGATGCAGACAATAACCGTTCTGCCAGCTACATTAACCTACCGCCCGGAGAATACCGGCTTCAAGTTCGCTCAACCAACAGTGACGGAGTATGGGTAGACAATACACGTACTTTAATAGTAAAAGTATCGCCTACTTTCTGGGAAACGGCTTGGGCATGGGGAGTTTATGTCGTCCTATTTATCCTGTTTACCTGTACCATCGTATATATCCTATTCTATATCTACCGCTTAAGACATCAGGTAGACCTCGAGCAACAATTATCAAACATCAAGCTTCGTTTCTTTACCGATATTTCTCATGAACTGCGAACGCCACTTACACTGATAGCCAGTCCGGTAACAGAAATACTGGAAAATGAACCTCTTTCGTCCAAAGCACGCGAACATCTGACTTTAGTGCATAAAAACACAGAACGCATGCTACGGTTGGTAAACCAGATATTGGACTTCCGGAAGATACAGAATAAAAAAATGAAATTATTGGTAGAAGAGAGCGATATTATCGCCCTGCTGCGTAAAATAACAGACAGTTTCCAATTGGTTGCCGAAGAAAAACAGATTGATTTCAAAGTAGATACCGATTGCAAAGAGCTATATATATGGATAGATCGTGATAAATTTGAGAAAATATTTTTCAATCTGCTCTCCAATGCATTCAAGTATACCCCTTCGGGGAAAGCGGTTACCGTACGCATCACCACCGATACGGAAAACGTAACCATATCCGTGATAGACGAAGGTATAGGAATCGATCCCGGTAAGCAGAAATCTCTTTTCCAAAGATTCGAGACACTGGCCAGGTACAACATATTACAACCATCGTCAGGAATCGGTTTATCATTAGTCAGGGAGTTGGTAGATCTACACCACGGGATAATAGAAGTATCCAGCCAGCCCGGTAATGGCAGCCGTTTCAGCGTACAATTTCCCACCAGACGTGATATTTTAGAACAAGACCCACAAGTGGAATTTATCCTGGCCGACAGTTATCAGGCTGCAATTGCAACAGATCAGAATACATTCATAAAACCGGTAGCAAGCTCCCCAACCAGCAACCAACAATCGGACAATAAGGACGCCCTCACCATCCTTATTGTGGAGGATAATCCGGAATTACGTACATTCCTACATAATATACTGACTGATAAATACATCGTAATCGAAGCCGGCAACGGACAGGACGGATTGGAACAAGCCTTGCAGGAAGTACCCGATTTAATAATCAGTGACGTCATGATGCCTGTCATGGATGGGCTCGACATGGTGAAAAACATTAAAGAGAACCGTAATATCTGTCATATACCCATTATTCTGTTATCGGCAAAGTCATCGTTGGACGATCGCATTGCCGGACTGGAACAAGGTATCGACGACTACATTACCAAACCATTTAGTGCCACTTACCTGAAAACCCGGATCACCTCACTACTTCAACAACGCCAAATGTTGCAGGAGATTTATCTGGCCAATCTGGCAAAAGGACAACAACTCCCCGACCGGCAACAGGAACTGACACCGTCACAACCGCAAATCACACCCTTCGACGAAGAGTTTATGCAACAGGTCATGGAATATATGGAGGAACAAATGGACAATTCGGAACTTACCATAGACGACTTTGCCAATAAACTGCTACTGAGCCGTACGGTATTCTATCGGAAACTAAAATCAATAGTAGGTCTGACTCCTGTAGATTTCATACGCGATATCCGTATCAAACGCGCAGTGCAATTGATCGACAGTGGCAGGTTCAATATATCCCAAGTAGCCTATATGACCGGCTTCAATGACCCGAAGGATTTCAGCAAATGCTTTTAGAAACAAATGGGAGTGACACCAACAGAATATAAAGACAAACAGAAGCAATAGTAACGCATTTCCCCTTTTTCTACCGGATATTCCCCCGCTATCCGGCAAAAAGTACGTACTATTGCAAACTGAATTCATAACATACATAATTAAAGAATCAATCATGAAACACACGTTTGTGCATATCTTATGTAAAAAGGTAACCGTATTAATGTTAGGCATCGGACTGGGAACTACCCTTTCGGCCCAATTACCCTATCAAAATCCGGATCTGACCCCGGAACAAAGAGCAACTGATCTTCTGCAACGTCTGACTGTGGAAGAAAAGGTATCGCTCATGCAAAACAATTCACCGGGTATCCCCCGATTGGGTATCCGACCTTATGAATGGTGGAACGAGGCTCTGCACGGAGTAGCACGCGCCGGACTGGCCACGGTCTTCCCTCAAACGATCGGTATGGCCGCCTCCTTCAACGATTCTCTTGTTCAGAAAGTATTTACCGCCGTATCTGACGAAGCCAGAGCAAAAAACCGTGCATTCAATGATCAAGGACAATACAAGCGTTATCAGGGACTGACCATGTGGACCCCCAATGTCAACATTTTCCGTGATCCACGATGGGGACGCGGACAGGAGACGTATGGTGAAGATCCTTATCTGACCAGCCGCATGGGAGTGGCAGTAGTCAAAGGATTGCAAGGGCCGGACAGCGCACGTTACGATAAATTACATGCTTGTGCCAAACACTTTGCCGTTCATTCCGGCCCGGAATGGAACCGTCACAGCTTCAATGCCGAGAACATTGCTCCGAGAGATTTATGGGAAACCTATCTACCGGCATTCAAAACCTTAGTACAAGAAGCGGATGTGAAGGAGGTGATGTGTGCCTATAATCGTTTTGAAGGTGATCCCTGTTGTGGAAGTAACCGCCTGTTGACACAAATTCTACGGGACGAATGGGGATTCAACGGAATTGTGGTTTCTGATTGTGGCGCTATCTCCGACTTTTGGGGAGCCAAAAAGCACAATACCCATCCGGATGCCGCCCACGCATCGGCTGATGCCGTCTTAAGTGGAACAGACTTGGAATGCGGCAGCAATTACCGGAAATTGACAGATGCCGTAAAAGCCGGAATCATCAGTGAAGAACAGATAGACATCTCCGTAAAACGATTGCTAAAAGCACGTTTTGAACTGGGAGAAATGGAAGAGTCCCATCCATGGGCTCTTCCATACAGTATTGTAGACTGCCCGGAACACCGTCGCCTGGCTCTGCAAATAGCACACGAAACCATGACGCTCCTGCAAAACAAAGAAAATATACTGCCGCTCGACAAACATGCCAAAGTAGCCGTAATAGGCCCCAATGCAAACGATTCTGTAATGCAATGGGGAAATTACAATGGAACTCCGTCACATACAAGTACACTTCTATCTGCCCTCCGATCCAAACTACCGGCTGCGCAGCTCATCTACGAACCTGTGTGTGGACTGACTGATGATATTACTTTCAATAGCCTGTTCAACCAGTGCAGTTACCATGCAAAACCAGGTTTTACCGCTACTTATTGGAACAATCCGGACTTTAAAGGAGAAGCGGATGCAACCGTTCAGCTTTCTACTCCTTTTCGTTTCACGACCTTAGGTGCCACTGCATTTGCCCCGGGGATAGAATTAACCGGATTTACCGGCCGTTATCAGACTGTATTTCGTCCGAAAAAGTCGGGTAATGCCATTTTCCGTTTCCAGACAAACGGTGATATCCGGGTAAATATCAACGGAAAAGAAGTAATCAAGACCGGTAATATCAAAAACCCGGAAAATTTATATACTTTACAGGCCCAAGCCGGAAAAAGCTATGAAATCGTCATTGAGTTCAAACAGATAAAGGATGGTGCTTATTTCAATTTCGACTTGGTGGAAGATATTCCTCTGAATATGAATGCAACACTTGAAAAGTTGAAAGATACGGAAATCGTAATCTTTACAGGAGGAATCTCTCCATTGCTCGAAGGAGAAGAGATGAAAGTTTCCGCTGCCGGATTCAAAGGAGGCGACCGGACCGATATCGAACTTCCCGCCGTTCAGCGCAATGTATTGGCAGCACTGAAGAAAGCCGGAAAGAAAGTCATATTCGTCAACTTCTCCGGTTCGGCCATGGCACTGACTCCCGAAACGGAAAACTGTGATGCCATTCTGCAAGCCTGGTATCCCGGACAGGAAGGGGGCACAGCCGTTGCCGACGTACTTTTCGGAGATTATAACCCTGCGGGACGGCTTCCCGTCACTTTCTATAAGAATATGGAGCAACTCCCGGATTTTGAAGATTACTCCATGCAGGGCCGCACCTATCGCTATATGAAAGAAGCACCCCTTTTCCCATTCGGTTACGGACTCAGTTACACCACCTTTACTTATGGTAAAGCCCGTGCGGATAAAAAACGTATTTCAACAGGAGAAAAAATGACGCTTACCATTCCTGTCAGCAACACCGGCAGCAGAGACGGTGAAGAAGTAGTACAGGTATATCTCCATCGGGAAGATGACCCAGAAGGACCGACAAAAACGTTGCGTGCTTTCAAAAGAGTGGAAATTACTAAAGGAAAGAGCCTGAATGTAAAGATAGAACTACCCTATACAGCTTTTGAATGGTTTGATAACAGCACCCATACCATGCATCCCATGAGGGGCGAATACGAAGTGCTATATGGTGGCAGTTCCAGAGCCGAGGACTTACAATCAATAAAAATACAACTACAATAAAAACATGAAAAAACTGATTATTGCCTGTTTCACTGTTGCGCTATTGACCAACAGTGCACAAGCTCGAGAAACCGAAATCAATGTACACCCCCGGGAGACCGGAATGAAACTATGGTATGACCACCCTGCAACCCAATGGGTAGAATCCCTGCCATTAGGAAACGGACGTTTAGGAGCTATGGTTTACGGTGATCCGATACATGAAGAATTTCAATTAAACGAAGAAACCATATGGGGAGGTTCGCCATACAACAATACCAACCCGAAAGCAAAAGAAGCCTTACCACAAATACGGCAATTGATCTTCGAAGGCCGAAACAAAGAGGCACAAGCACTTTGCGGTCCCAATATCTGCTCGCAGACAGCCAACGGTATGCCGTATCAAACGGTAGGTTCCCTCCATCTCGACTTCGAAGGAATCAGCAGTTATTCCAATTATTATCGTGAGTTGGATATTGAAAAAGCTATCACCACCACCCGCTTCACCGCCGGAGGAGTGACCTATACCCGGGAAGCATTTACCTCTTTCCCCGATCAGTTACTGATCATCCGGCTGACGGCCTCGGAAAAAGGGAAACTCTCTTTCACAGCCCGTTACAGTACGCCTTACCAAGAGAATATCACTAAAAGCATCTCCTCCCGGAAAGAACTTCAAATGGATGGAAAAGCCAATGACCACGAAGGCATCGAAGGTAAAGTGCAGTTCACCGCACTGACACGTATCGAACGGAACGGTGGACACATGGAATCCGTTTCGGACACATTACTCCGGGTCCGTAATGCCAATAGTGTAACCATCTATGTATCGATAGGTACCAACTTCATAAACTATAAAGATATATCAGGCGACGCTCGAAAAACCGCTCAAACCTATCTGAAAAATGCCGGAAAGAATTATCTGAAAGCCAAAGAAGCCCATTGCGCTACTTACGGTAAGTGGTTCAATCGTGTCTCTCTCGATCTGGGCAGCAATGCACAAGCTGCCAAACCGACCGATGTACGGGTACATGAATTCGCTTCGGCTTTTGATCCGCAACTGGCCGCTCTGTATTTCCAATTCGGACGGTATCTGCTAATATGCAGTTCCCAACCCGGTGGACAAGCCGCCAATCTTCAAGGCATTTGGAACTATCAGTTACGTGCCCCTTGGGATGGAAAATATACCACCGATATCAACGTGGAAATGAACTATTGGCCTGCCGAACCTACCAACCTGGCAGAAATGCACGAACCTTTTCTGCAACTGGTAAAGGAGGTAGCCGAACAAGGCCGGCAAAGTGCCGCTATGTATGGCTGCCGGGGATGGACGCTTCATCACAATACGGACATCTGGCGTTCCACCGGTTCTGTAGACGGTCCGGGATATGGTATTTGGCCTACTTGTAATGCTTGGTTCTGCCAGCATTTATGGGATCGTTACCTGTTCTCCGGCAATCGCGATTACCTTGCCGAAGTATATCCACTGATGCGTAGTGCCTGCGAGTTCTATCTGGACTTCCTGATACGTGAGCCACAAAACAACTGGTTGGTAGTATCGCCCTCTTACTCTCCCGAAAACCGTCCGTCGGTAAACGGGAAACGCGATTTTGTCGTCGTGGCAGGTACTACTATGGATAACCAAATGGTAAGCGACCTTTTTCATAACACATTGGAAGCCGCATCCTTGATGGGCGAATCATCCACTTTCATGGATAGTCTGCAAACAGTCGTTCAAAACTTAGCTCCTATGCAAGTGGGACGCTGGGGACAGCTACAAGAGTGGATGGAAGACTGGGATAATCCGAAAGACCGTCATCGCCACACATCTCATTTATGGGGATTGTATCCGGGACGCCAGATCACCCAAAACACCCCCATCCTTTTTGAAGCAGCCAAACGCACACTCGAAGGTCGCGGAGACCATTCCACCGGTTGGTCTATGGGATGGAAAGTCTGTTTTTGGGCACGGCTTCTCGATGGAAACCATGCTTATAAGCTAATTACCGAACAACTCCACCCTACTACCGATGAAAAAGGACAGAACGGAGGAACGTATCCCAACTTGTTCGATGCCCATCCTCCTTTCCAGATAGACGGTAACTTTGGCTGTACGGCAGGAATCTCCGAGATGCTGGTACAGAGTCATGCCGGCAGTGTACATTTGCTACCCGCACTACCCGATGTGTGGAAGAAAGGAAGCGTAAAAGGGCTTCGCTGCCGTGGCGGATTTACAGTAGAAGAACTGAATTGGGAAGACAACCAACTCCAAACAGCCCGTATCACCTCATCCATAGGAGGAACTCTACGTATTTGCACGGCCACCCCGTTATCACTTAACGGAATTGCATTAAAACCGGTAAAGCGTTCCGAATGTGACAATTCACTATTGAAAAGTCAACCGATACGTCGTCCTCTGATTGCCGCCGATGCTCCAATCAATACGACCGTGCAGCCCAAAACTTATATATATGATATAGAAACGGTAGCTGGAGAAAGTTATCTGATAACGAAAGAAAAATGAATGAATAAATTTAACGTGAGTTCGATATAAAATCAGAAAATATCTATTTGCCCGTCGTTGACAAAATTCACCTCAATGACGGGTTTCTTTTCAAAGAAGCAATAAGCAGTAATGGCTGCCAGAGCAACATTGGTAATAAAACCGTTGAAAGATCGATGTCTTGAGTGCTCAATCTGTGCAATATTCTTTAATTCATCCTTGACGGTTTTAATCAATGACCTCTTTCGAACAGAACTTTATCAGCTATATTCATCAAGGAATTCTTCATATTGTTCTTTACCTCGGTAACAAGCTGTATTCCATTAAGAAAGAAGTTCTCAAACAGTGCCTGTCCGATATATCCCTTGTCGGCACATAATTTCCCTTCTATTTTTGCTAAAAACTTGCCCTGTTTCAATGATTCGCAGTCATCCACATTTCCCGGAGTAAACATGAAGTTCAGAAATTCTCCTTTATCATTGATAATCAAGTGAAGTTTAAATCCGAAGAACCATCCTATGGAGCATTTTCCACGCTCCGCAAGTCCCTGTGAGTCAATATTCGCTGGTTACGGCAGACGCGCAAAGGAGTTGAATCGACAAAACTGATACCTATACAGGTTCCTAAATACATGCGCGATATATTATATATCGAATCTATATCAACTCTATTGCATACTACACATATCAATGTCTATAAAAACTAATGGGGTTTCCAAACAAACGGCCAAAAGATTAATAAACATTAATAATTCTCAATTTTCTTACACAGACTCGTCGCATAATATTATAATATTATATAACTTTGTGCGTAAATTACAGATAACGTAATTCTTTTATGAATTTATATCTAAAATAGAAAATATCATGTGTAAAATTTATCGTTTTTCGAGTCGTAAAAAAACAGCTATGCTGTTTACATTTCTATTATTTTTTCCATTGTTTGCAAGCTTTGCTGCAGTAAAGAGTTTTAAAGTTGGCGAGCTTACATATTTAATTAGAAGTGGAAATGAAAATGCAGTGACAGTACTTTCATGTAATAGGAATTTTGAGGGAGAGATCGTGGTTCCTCAAACTGTTGACTATGAAAATGTGACTTATACAGTAGTATGGATTAGTGATGAGGCTTTTTATAATATGCCTAAACTTGTTTCCATAAAACTTCCGATAAGTATCAAGGGGATCTCGACTCCTTATCAAGATTCTTTTTCAAGCCTTCCGGCTTTAGAAAAAGTGACTATCGATGAAGGAAATCTGTTTTTTGAATCGCATGATGGTGTCCTTTATAAAAAAGGTGATATACCGGAACTTGTTGTATTTCCGAAGTGTGTCAAGGGAACTGTAAATATTCCAAACAACTTAAGAAATTTGACATTGAACGGATACCAAAACCTTTCTTCGCTTATACTACCAGCCACACTTACCAGTCTCTCTTTGATAGATTGTACCGCCATTACTTCATTGACATTGCCGGTTTCAATGGAGAATTTTACAACTTCTGGTTGCACTTCCTTAAATAATGTATCCGTTGTTGAAGGCAATCCGTTTTATACGGCTAAAGATGGTGTATTGTATCACAAAGATACATATAGCGAAATGCGGAGTATTGTTTTTTTTCCTACAGATAAAAAAACTTATACTTTACCTGCCGATGTAACGTTAAGTTCGTATAATTGTCTTTTTGCAGAGATGTTAAATCTCACTTCATTGTCCGTTGCTACCGGACATCCCAACTATGTTTCTGTAGGAAATGCAATCTACAGTACAGAAGAAGGAGAGAACCGTATTTTATACGATGTGGCTGGAGGACTTACTTCTTTTAATTTGCCAGCAGATGTTCGCACTATCCTAACGATACGACGTTCTACTACAGAAGAATTTGAAGAAAAGGAGTTTACCGTGTTGGAATTGATGTCGAAACTGGAAACTCTTACTGTGGCCGCAGGAAATGAGACATATTTTGCCAAAGGCAATATTCTCTATCAAAATGCAGGAGATTTTGATATTGACAAGGCTGTTAAAGTGGCCTGTGTTCCGATTAATCTTCAAGGAAGTGTAGTGATCCCCGATGAAGTAACGTCTATAGGTAATATGGCATTCTTTGGGCATACCGGAATTACTTCTTTGAGTTTGCCCGCTGGTGTATTGGTAAAATATGCAGCTTTTGCTAATTGTTCGTCTTTGTCGGATATCGTATTTCGTGGTGATGCTGATGTGACAAGTTTATCTTTCAAAAACACCCCGTGGTTCGATAATCATGCCCCTGGTGTGGTTTACGCAGGAAACACTGCCATTGATTTGATTGGCTCTCCATCGGAAATATCGCTAAGAGATGGAACAACGGCCATTGGCCTTGAAGCATTTTTCGGTGCCTCTTCCCTTATAAAAGTGACTTTACCCTCCGGTTTGATGAGAATAGGAACTGGGGCCTTTGATAATTGTTCAAGTCTAAAATCCATAAATCTTCCTGCGTCATTGACACAAATAGACGAAGATGCTTTTAATTACTGTACGGCTCTTACAGATATTCATTTAGAGGATGGATTGGCATTCTTACCCAACATTTTTGCGGATATGCCTATTTCTTCCATTGAAATCCCCTCCAGTGTGACTCGTTGGCATGAGAATTTTGGCAATAATGATGAATTAACGGATATTCATATTGCTGAGGGAAACACAGAATTTGTTTCTGTGAATGGTATAGCTTATACAAAAGATAAATCGAAAGTAGTTGCTGTACCTGCCGGAAAGAAAAATGTAACTTTTGTAGAAGGCATGATCGGATTCTTTTCTCAGTCGGATACTTCAGAAGAAGATTATTACGAACCGTTTTTTAGTGCAAACATTGAGAAATTGGTATTACCGGCTTCTTTGAGAGATATACCTATCTATACATTTTCCAATTGTTATAATCTGAAATCCTGTTTTGTGCTCAATAGCGATCCAATTGTTTATGAAGAAGAAAATGCATACGTATTTCCTGATGACCTGTCGAATGTGATACTCTATGTTCCAGTAGGAAGTGAATCTGCTTATAAGTCTGCCAATGAATGGAAGCGTTTCGGACAAATCATAGAAACGGATATTACAGGCGTTTCAAAGATAGAACTTCAAACATTACAACTTGAAGCAGTGATTGGTGGTTTACTCCTCTCTACAACTTCTGAATGGGAAATTTATTCGGATACAGGAAATAAAGTGGCCTCTGGTAAGGGAAATGCGTCTATTGATTTGCCAGCAGGCTTGTACATGATTAAAGCTGGAAATACGATAAAAAAAGTCGTCGTAAAATAAACGCCTGCCTTTTAAGAGAGATTTAGCCTGTTTAAATTTTGTTCAAAACAAACTGATAAAAACTTTTAAGAGGAAAATTTAAACAGGCTTAGCTTCAGGAATATAGTTCCAGCAAAACCTCTCTTTATTATCTATCGAATAGTTTTAGTAATCGTGAAAAAATAAGTCGTAACAGCGTCAGCCAAAACCCATATACTTCACAAGAACTCCTGCCTGTTTGAGAAGATGTAGCATCTTCTTAAAAAAGACATAACACCTTTCAAGAAAAGATGTAACAGGTTTCAACGGAAAGATGTACTGGTTTCAAAAAAAGATGTTACATCTTTTTTCTGGTGAATGTTTTTTATTCTTCAGAATGCCTTTT
>ERZ838839.2170-NODE-2170-length-15925-cov-3.032577_pt1 | contig 15925 bp, 11 predicted proteins | sample MGYA00519909_ERZ838839 | MGnify/ENA primary metagenome ERZ838839 (study PRJEB31850, sample SAMEA3708843) | human gut metagenome | biome: human gut; feature: human-associated habitat; material: faeces | place: China | collected 2014 ... | reverse complement strand
TGCTTTAACACTTGGAACAATGGATGGTGCTAACGTAGAAATAGTTGATGAAGTTGGCGAAGAAAATGCATTTATCTTTGGTTTATCTTCAGATGAAGTTATTAACTACGAAAACAATGGCGGATATAATCCAATGGATATTTTCAACACAGATATGGACATTAGAAAAGTTCTTATGCAGTTGATTAACGGATTCTATTCTCCAGATGATCCTGAAAGATTCAGACCAATTTACAACTCATTACTTAACACTCAGGAAACAGATGTTGCTGACAGATACTTTATTCTTAAAGATTTCAAGTCATATGCAGCAGCTCAGAAGAGAGTTGAAGAAGCTTACAGAAACGAAGAAGGCTGGGCTAAGTCAGCTATGTTAAATGTAGCTAATGTTGGTAAGTTTACATCTGACAGAACAATCGAAGAATACGTACAGGATATTTGGCATCTTGAAAAAGTAAAAGTTAAAATGGACGTATAGATTACAGAAAATTTTGAAAGTGTCACAATAGATATAATCAAATATAATTAAAATGAAACCCCAAAAAGTTAGAATGTAATGTCTGGTTTTTTGGGGTTTTTGTATGCACTACAATCATATAAATGATTTTTGAAAAATAAGTTAGTATAAGGGATTTTTAGGAATAACCAAATGACAGATAGAAAAAAGTTTATTATGCTAATATTATTTTCAATTTTTTTCCCGTTAGTTATAGGTAGTGTATGTGTTCTTGTAAACGGAAACAAAACATCTAAGGCTAAGCCCTCAGGGAAAACAATATTAGTGGATAATAAAAACTACAGCTTTGAGATGGATATGGAGAACTTCATATCTTACGTTCTTATGGCGCAGATGGACGAAAGTGAGCCGGAGGAGCTTTTGAAAGCTAAGTCTGTTATTATTAGAACTTATATTTTGTACAAAATGAAGGACAAAGCTCAAATAGCGGCTTCAGATTTGGGAATGGAATATAGAAATTATGGGGAGTTAAAAAACAGCAGATTTCAGGATTTTTGCAGGGAAAACATTAAAAGCCCCAAAGGAATGGCTGCATATTTTACAGGTATAGGTTCTTATAAAATATATAATGAGAAAAATAAAAAAATTAAAAGAATAGTAGACAAAACAAAAGGCAAAATAATAAAGAAACAGGGGGAGACTATTTTGCCACTGTTTCATAATATAAGTAATGGGAAAACCAGGTTAGGGGAGGAAATTCTTGGAAAGGAATATAGTTATCTAAAAAGTGTTATATGCCAGAATGACATAAAGGAGAAGGAATATCTTTGCACAAGGTATTTAACGGTTAATGAGTTTAAGGAAAAACTGTCAGCTAATGGCATTGTTGTATTTAAAGATGGGAAGGAAATTCTAAAAAATATAAAAGATAAGAAGGAAATTATTAATCTGATAACTGTTGAAAAAGACAAAGAAGGCTATGCTTTAAAAATAAGAATTGGGGATACTGTTGTTCTGGCAGATGATTTTTCAAAAGCCCTCGGTCTTAATTCTACAGATATGAGCATAGAAGAATATGAAAAGGGAATAAGAATTACAACTAAAGGCAACGGTCACGGTTTTGGAATGAGTATAAGCTATGCCAGATACCTTGCAGGTCATGGCAAGCCATGGCAGGAGATTCTTAGCACTTTCTATGATGGGAAAATTGTGGAATATTAAAATTAATTTTTTTGTATAAATCTTCAATTAATGGTACATACTGTTATTGAGGTGATGAGAATGGATAAGAAATTTATAGCAGCAGTTGCAGTTTGCTTTGTTGCATTAGTAGGCGTAGCCACGGGAACTTATTTTCTTGGGCAAAAAAGCGACGAAAACATTGTAAAATTAGGAAAAGCAAACATAACTGAAACAACAGCGGCAGATAAAAATATTGAAGCAGCGGGAAATGTTGTGGAAAAAGAAACACAAAAAGAAACAGCAATGGAATCTGAAACACCGAAAGACAGAGAAGTTGAACCGGGAGGTTATTTAACAGAAGAAACAACTAAGGAAAAAGCCGTAAATAACGTAGTGGAAGAAAACACTCAGTCTAATGTAAGCAAAAAAGATTATATGTATGGACTTTCATCAGAGGCAGCAGCCCAGATTAAAACATTAAAGTTTAACAAGAACAGCAAACTTATCTGGCCTGTTGAGGGTAGCATTATTATGCCATATGATGTGAAAAATACAGTATATTACGCAACATTAGATGAATACAAAACCAATCCCGGAATTGTAATCCAAAGTAGCAAAGGCACTGCAATAAAGGCAGCGGCAGATGGTGTTATTACAAAAATAACACAAGATGACGAACTTGGCGTTGTTATTAGTCAGGCAGTGGGAAATGATTATATCGTAAACTACGGTCAGACCATAAATCCTGAAGTAAAAGAAGGAAGCTTCGTTGAAGCAGGCCAGACTATCGCCTATGTTAACCAGCCAACTAAATATTACTCCAAGGAAGGGGATAATATTTACTTCTCAGTAGAAAAAAATGGAAAAACAAAAGATCCTTTAAATTATATTGATTACGAGGACTAATCACAAAACCGGAATAAGTGCATACAATAAGGTATACAAAAGAAAATATTAAAAGCTGCTCACTTTTGTGACAGCAGGCAACAGGGTTAAAAAAGGAAAATCATAAACAATTATTCTAATGATTTTCTAAAATCCGTACCTGTTGTTTATAATAGATTGTGCTATCATGTACCTGAAAATACGTGGTAGCACTTTTTTTTGATATTTTCAATCATATGTTATAATTCCACGCAGAAATCTCAACGTGTTTGCTGTAAAAATTTCTGTGTGGAATTTAAAACAGTGCCATTGAAAATATACAAACTATATTATAAGATAAAGGTTAGAATGAAGGCTAAAGATAGTATTTAGTTATGTACGGAGGAAGAAACTATGGGTAAGTATATTATGGCATTAGATCAGGGAACTACCAGTTCCAGAACTATTTTATTTGATAAGAAGGGAAATATTGTTTGTCAGGCAAATAAGGAGTTTGAGCAGATTTTTCCAAAGCCGGGCTGGGTTGAACATAATCCTGAGGAAATTTGGATGACTCAGCTTCTTACAATGGAAGATGTTATGAGGCAGGCAGGAATTACAGGCAAGGATATTGAAGCCATTGGCATTACTAATCAGCGAGAAACAACGGTTATATGGGACAAGAATACGGGAAAACCTATTTATAATGCCATTGTTTGGCAGTGTAGAAGAACTTCTGATATTGTAGACGGACTTGTTAAGGACGGTCTTAGGGATTTTATTAGAAATAAGACCGGATTGGTTCCTGATGCTTATTTTTCAGGAACTAAGATTAAGTGGATTCTTGATAATGTGCCGGGAGCAAGAAATAAGGCAGAAAATGGTCAATTGCTTTTTGGAACAATTGACTCATGGCTTATGTGGAAGTTAAGCGGTGGAAGCATACACGCAACGGATTACACTAATGCGGGAAGAACTATGATTTATAACATATTTGATTTGGAGTGGGATCAGGAATTACTGGATATACTAGATATTCCCAAGTCTATGTTGCCTAAGGTAAATCCTTCAAGTGGAATTTTTGGATATACTATGCCGGAACTGTTAGGAGAACGAATACCTATAAGTGGTGTTGCAGGAGACCAGCAGGCTGCATTATTTGGTCAGTGTTGTTTTGAAAAAGGTGATGTAAAGAATACATATGGAACAGGTTGTTTTCTTTTAATGAATATAGGAAATAAGCCGGTTATATCAGACAATGGTTTGATTACTACTATTGCAGCAGGCACAGGAAAGGTTGAATATGCATTGGAAGGCAGTGTTTTTGTGGCAGGTGCTGCAATACAGTGGCTTAGAGATCAGATGAAGTTAGTTAACAGTGCACCGGAAAGTGAAGAGATTGCAGGAAAGGTTAGTGATACTAATGGAGTCTATGTTGTACCGGCATTTACAGGAATGGGAGCACCTTATTGGAAACAGAATGCAAGAGGAATGGTTGTTGGAATAACAAGAGGAACGGCAAGAGAACATTTTGTAAGGGCCACACTTGAATCTCTAGCATATCAGACATATGATGTGTTAAAGGCAATGGAGCAGGATGCAGGCATGGAAATTAAATCTATTAGGGTAGACGGTGGAGCAAGTGCCAATAATCTTTTAATGCAGTTTCAGGCGGACATAGCAGAAAAACAGGTTATCCGCCCATCGGTTATTGAAACAACCGGTCTTGGGGCAGCATATTTGGCAGGACTTGCAACAGGATATTGGAAGGATAAGAAAGACATAATAAAGAATTCAACAGTAGAAAGAAAGTTTGAAAACAAAATGGATTCTAAAAAGGTGCAGAAATATATCAGGGGATGGCACAGAGCTGTAAAATGTGCCCTTGTTTATGCAGATGAGGAGTAAATAATATCCTATGAATCTGGTATTGTGTTTATTACGTAAATTGGATATATAAATGATACCACATACTGATATACTATACTTTAATGAGTTACAGTGTCAGATTAAGATAATGCAACTTAGATTAAGTAATAATACACTTAGGATAAAAGATAGGTGTTAATATCAGGAGGAAAATTATGGATTCAACTAAACAGAATGTAGGCAAGATTGTTATTACAGCTTTATTTGCAGCGTTAGCATGTGTGGCAACAATGATTATTAAGGTACCTACAGTAGGAACAAACGGATATGTAAATATAGGTGACACTATTGTATTACTTTCAGCATGGATGATTGGTGGTGTTTATGGTGCACTTGCAGCAGGTATCGGCTCAGCACTTTCAGATTTTATTAGCGGTTATGGAAGCTATGTACCGGGAACATTTGTGATTAAGTTTTTAATGGCTTTAGTAGCATATTTAGTTTTTGTGGCAATTAAGAAAGCAAACACTAAGGACAGCAAGGGAATGAATGTAGTAGCTTATATTGTAAGTGGTGTAGTTGCAGAAGTTATTATGGTTTTAGGATATTTCTTATATGAAAGTACTTTATTAGGATATGGACTTGGAGCAGTGCCTTCAATTGGAAGCAACAGCATCCAGGGTGTTACATGCTTAGTATTAGGATTTATTGCTATTTTTGCATTAGAAGAAGCAAAGGTTACAAAATTAGTTAAAAAATTTGTATAAAAATATAAAATAAATATGTAAAAGGAAAGAGTTGTGTGATAAAATTGTAGGCGGTAAAAAGAGCAGGCTACAAATATCATACAGCTCTCTTTTGCATTATGTTGTTTGAAAGGAGCGATTCAAATGTACGAAGAATTAAAAGAACAGGCAAAAAAAACAACAGAAGAAATTTGCGATAAAGCAGGATTAAAGGAAGGCAATATTCTTGTAGTTGGTTGTTCTTCAAGTGAAATATGTGGAGATAAGATTGGAAGCAATTCTAACCTTGAAGTGGCTAAGGCAGTTTTCTCAGGAATATATGAAGTACTTGAAAGCAGAAAGATATATCTTGCAGCACAGTGCTGTGAACATCTTAACAGAGCAATTATAGTAGAACGTGCAGCAGTTCCGTTTTCAGAAATAGTTAATGTTGTACCACAGCCTAAGGCAGGTGGCTCATTTGGAACAACAGCTTACAAGACATTTAAGGATCCTGTTGCAGTAGAAGAAATAAAGGCAGACGGTGGAATTGATATTGGAGGCACTCTTATTGGAATGCATATTAAGAAGGTAGCAGTCCCTGTAAGACTTGAAAATAATAAAATCGGAGAGGCGAGTGTCCTTGCTGCAAGAACAAGACCTAAGTTTATAGGTGGTTGTAGAGCTGTATATGATGAAAGCATTGAATAGAAAAATAAAATTATAAAAGGTAATAAAAACAGTTTTAAAAACAATAAAACCCCTGATTACAAGGCATGTGATCGGGGGCTGTTTTTTTTGCTAAAATATAGATTGAAACGTTATTTTTGATGAAAATGATAAAAGTGTTTTTATTTCAAAAAAAATATTGTGCAAAATAACTAAATGTGTTAGGATAAAAACGTATTTATTAACCGCAAAAATTATTTTTAAAAGCGGAAGAAAATGAAAACGTTTTTAGGAGGAGATTTATGAACAAAATGAAGCGAATTTTGACAATTGTTTTAACATTGGCATTAATAGTAACAATGATGCCTATGAATTTAACAAATGTTAATGCAAAGTCTACAACAAGACTAAGCTCGAAGAAGATAGTTTTGCAGGTAGGAAAAACAAAGAAGCTAAAGGTGAAGAATAAACCTGCCGGAGTAAAGGTAGTTTGGAAGTCTTCAAAGAAAAAAGTAGCAACAGTTTCTAAAAAAGGAAAGGTTAAGGCAAAGAAACCGGGAAAGACTACAATAACTGCAAAGGTTGGAAAGAAGAAATATAAATGCAAAGTTATTGTTAAAAGAAAAAATAGTATTAAAGTTACAAAACCTTCCGATAACAATAATAGTGTTATAAATCAGGTAACTACAAAGAGTGAACCTTCACAGATAGTAACTACTAAAGCTGAAGTGAAGACAACTAAAACAGAAACGACTAAGAAAAATGACAGTACTACAGTTAAGCCTACAGTAGCACCTACAACAGTAGCACCAACAGCTAAGCCTACAGTAGCACCTACAACAGTAGCACCTACAACAGCTAAGCCTACAGTAGCACCTACAACAGTAGCACCAACATTAAAACCAACAGTGAAACCTACAACAGTAGCACCTACAACAGTAGCACCAACAACAGTAGCACCAACATTAAAACCAACAGCGAAACCTACAACAGTAGCACCTACAACAGCTAACGGTAATGTTGATGAAAGCATAAAAGCCCCTGAAGGACTTGTACATGCACCGGGAGAAGGATTGCCATATCATTTCGCATGGGCAGCAGTTGATGGAGCTGACGGATATAACGTTTACATAGATGGAGTGTATGTAACAAAAGTTACAGAAAATGTTGCAGATTTAGATGCTTCAATGTTTACAAAGGGAGCTGGGGAATATACAGTTGGAGTTGCAACAGTAAAGGAAAATAAAACATCAGCAATAACATCAATTAAATATACATATGCAGGAAGCGGACAGCCAGCAACAACAAAGGTATCTGCAGCAACAACGGTAGCTCCTGTAACAACAACGGTAGCTCCTGTAACAACACCATCAGTACCGGGTCAGGATGTAGATGAAAGCATAAAAGCCCCTGAAGGACTTGTATGGGCAGGAAATGCTAATTTACCTTATTATTTTGCATGGGCACCGGTTGTAGGTGTAGATTCATATAATGTCTATGTTGATGGAGTATATGCAACAAATGTTAATGGAAACTCAGTTAATCTTGAAAAATCAGTATTTACAAAGGGTTCCGGGGAATACACAGTAGGAGTTGCCGCAGTTAAGGGTAACAAGGTTTCAAATATAACATCAGTTAAATATACATATACAGGTGATGGAGCAATCACAACAACAAAAGCTCCTGAGGCACAGCCAACGGCAGCACCTACAACAGTAGCACCAACAGCTAAGCCTACAGTAGCACCAACAACAGCTAAACCGACAACTAAACCAAAGGAAACAACAAAAATTGATTTCACAACAGACAGCTCAATTGAAAAGCCATTTGGTTTGGATGTAAGTCAGGCAAGTGTAGGATATGTTAATGTTGTTTGGGGACGTGGAACAATTGACTGTTACAATGTTTATGTAGATGGAGAAAGAAGACGTACAGGAATTTCAGCACAGGCTTTAAAACTTCCTGTTTATACAGAAGGAACACATACAATAGCAATTACAACAGTTGTAGGAAAAAGAGAATCAGAAAGACTTGAAGCACAGATTCAGATTACAGGAACAGGTGAAAAGGAAACAGAACCTGAAACATGTCCTGAAGAACTTAAGCCACAACTTAAGAAAAATGTTCCTTTAAAAGATGACAGAATTGCAATTGAACTTAACAATAAGACTAATGGAAAATACAGTGACAGTGAAATTTACTGGTGCATCTTAGGAAATAATGCAAATAATCAGCTTTGTTATATGGATAAAGATGGAAATATGATTCCTGCATCAGAGAGTCTTAACACAGTTGAAGTAAACGGAACAAAATATGCAAATATTTATCATACACTTGCAGAATCAGATCATGTATATGCTCCAACTATCAGATCAGGAAGAATGTATTTAAGTTATGGAAAACCTGTATATGTTAAGTTTAACGGTTCTACAGGTTATGCCGGACCGGATCTTAACAATCCTGGAGACGTAAATGCTAACACATTATTTGAGTTTGCAGAGTTTACTATTGAAGGAAAGCATTATTGGGGAAATACAACACGTGTTGATTATTTCTGTTTCCCAATGGTTACACGTTTAATAGGTGGTTCGTTATATGGCGGATATGATAATGTAGTAGGTGATGTTGGAACAAGAGATGAAATCTTCAATGCATTTAAGAATGAAGTTCCAAATGAATATAAGTCACTTGTAAGAGATGATAGAATTATTGCACCATGTAAGAGTACATTTAATGTTGGAAAGATAAACGGAAATTATTTTGATAATTATATTAATGAATTCTGGAACAAATATGCCAATGAAGATTTAAGATTCAGCTCAGAATCAGGAAGATTTGTTGGTAGAGTAGTTGGAAATCAGATGCGATTTACAAGAGAAGGTGACAGCACAGTTTATTATGTTGATAAGCCAAATACACAGGAAGTGTTAGAAGGCAAGGGCGCATTTGACAGAGGAAACGGTGTTGAAAAAGCTATTGAAGCACAGCTTTGTGCAGCATTTAACAGAGGTGTTGCAACAGAACCTGGTATACACCAAGTAAGTATTATAAGAACAGTGTGTCAAACTTCTATGCAGGATTCTTCCATGAACATTCAGTTTTAGGAAAAGCTTATGGATTCTGTTATGACGATGTAAATGATCAGAGCACATTACTTCAGTATGATAAGGCAGATGCTCTTGTAATTGATCTTAAATGGTAAATAAATTACTATAAAAAATACCCTTTTTAATTGGGAGCACATCAGTTTTGGTGTGCTCTCTTTTGTTTTAATCCCCAAAAAAATAACAGAGCTTCAATTCTAATTAATGTTTTGCAACAAACTAATTAGCATTAAGCCCTGTTAATTCTTTGAAATGTAAATAATTTCATCTTACTAACTATTAATTAATATCCAACAGCTTATCTACTGCATCCTGTATTTCAGGGTGCTTTCTATATTGTTCTATTAAGTGATGTTCATGTTTTGTAAGATTAATTGGCTCTTCGTCAGTATATCCGAAAGTGCCAAGAATGTTATCAATATTATAAATATCACAAAGTAGAAGTAGTGTGTCAGCGTCAGGCTGAGTGGCACTGCTTTCCCATCCGTAAACGGTTTTTTCAGCTACCTTAAGTGACTTTTCTTCCAGTAATTCAGTAACGTCCCTCACACTTAAATTATTCATTTTTCGGTAAGCTTTTAATACTTCTGCAATCTTTTTATTCTTCATTTTAAATACCTCTTTTTAAATAATATAGTAAGAAAAAATCAACGTCAACCAAATCACCTTGAAAAAAGAAAAAATCCTTTCAAATTCTTTAGATTCGGGAAAAATCTACATTGCATTTCTTGTATTCAGAGAATATAATAGACATTATAATATTATTTTCTTGTAATACGGGAATGGCGGTGACAAATGAAAAATAATAACAGCGTTTCAAAAGCATTAATTAAATACATAAAAGAAAAAGAAATATCTATATCACAGATTTCTAAGGATACCGGAATTTGGGAGAAAAAGTTAACTGACGAGAATGTAACTTTTACGGCATCAGAATTTTTGGAATTATGTTCTTATTTGCATTTAAAACCGGAAGATTTGAGATAGGTGATAAAGTGCTAAATTACATATGCAGAAATGACAATATTAAAACTAAAAGCAGTATCTGTCCTGTTTGTGGACAGAGAACTGAACTGACGAAATCAGACATATACTGGTGCGAAACCTGCAAGGTGCCATTGTATCAGAAGGAATGTCAGTGTTGTGGAAGTAGCGGCAGAAGAATAACAACGGATATGAGACCGGTTTTTCCTGAGGAAAGGTTGTTATTAGAAATAATGACAGATAAGGAGCCGGGATATTACGAAAAGATGTCTGTTTGGAACTGCTCAGGTAACAGATATATCGCTGATGGTCATAAGGTTGATTTTGCAGTTAAGGATTTAAAGGATAAGAATTCGGAAGAAATAAGAATTAAATATGAGAGTGAAGTTTCAAATATTGATTATAGATATTTTAATGAATTTAAAGACAGATTCATTAAGGCTAACAGAAGCCGTTACGAATTTATAGTAAAGGAAGCAGTAGATTACATAAAGAATTCAACAAAGGATTATACTGCAAAGGATATGTTTGTTTCTTTTTCAGGGGGGAAGGACTCTACAGTCACATCTGATCTTGTTATGAGAGCTTTAAGTGAACCGAAGATTCTTCATATTTTCGGTGACACAACTTTAGAATTCCCCGAGACTATGAAATACATAGAACGATTTAAAAAAGAACATCCACAGACTCCTGTTGTTTCATCAAGAAACAAAGATAAAGATTTTGAGGAACTTTGTGCTTTGGTTGGTCCACCAAGCAGAGTTATGAGATGGTGCTGTACTATTTTTAAAACAGGTGCAATCCAGAGAAAGATTAAAACTATGTTTAGAAATAAGAACAAAATTATAACTTTCTATGGAATAAGAAGAAACGAATCAGCAAGCAGAAACAAGTACGAGCGTGAAACAGAAGGTTCTAAAATTACAAAGCAGATAACTATTTCACCGATTATTGACTGGATGGATTTTGATGTGTGGCTTTACATACTTACAACAGAAATTGATTTTAATTATGCATACAGATTAGGGTATGCAAGAGTTGGCTGCTGGTGTTGTCCTAATAACAGTGGTTGGTCAGAGTTTTTGTCTAAGATTCATATGCCTGAACAGTCCAAAAGATTCAGACAGCTTTTGGTTGACTTTGCAACAAAGATTGGAAAACCTGATCCGGAAGTGTATGTGGACGAAGGCAAGTGGAAAGCAAGACAGGGTGGAAATGGCGTAGATTATGCAAAGAAGTCGGCAGTATCATTTGAACCTTGTGTGCTGGAAGAGAATGCTTTTAATTATGAACTTCAAAGACCAATTTCAGACCAATTGTATGAATTGTTTAAGCCTTTTGGATATTTAAATTTCGATATGGGCAATAAGCGATTGGGTGAAGTTTATGTAACAAGAAGGAACGGCAATCCTGTTTTGAAATTGCAGGGCAGAATTGGCTCTACAACTTTAAAAGTTACAATAATTGACAGCAACATAGATGGGGCAAAGAATCTTAAAACAGCAGAGGATAAGATTAAATGCCAGATTACAAAATATCAGATGTGTATGGCATGCAGGGCATGCGAAAGTATTTGCAAGCACAATGCCATAGTTATAAAAGAGGACAAAGAAGGTAATCTTGATTATAGAATACTGGACAATAAATGTGTAAGATGTGCAGAATGCGTTAATCATTACACGGCAGGATGTTATATGAGAAAGGTTTTGGCAATAAAAAGAAACTAGTTAATTATTTATGAAACTTAAGCAGGCAGATAGGAGAAGAAAATGGCGATTAAACTTAAAGGACATGAAACATTTGCACTTCGTGAGGGGTGGCTTAATAAAGGACTTGCAAAGGTAGATGCCAATCCAAAAGTTTTCTCTGAAAACTATGGGGCGGATGCTCTTGGAGTGGGAAGCAATATGGCTAAGGCTATTCGCTATTGGCTTAAAGCCGGAAAGTTTATGGAAGAACCACCTAAAGAGGGGGCAAAGCTTACAGATATAGGTCAGCTTATTTTTAAGGAAGATAAGTATTTAGAAGATATATTTTCATTATGGATATTCCATATTAATCTGGCAGGAAATGAGAAACTTGCAACAAGCTGGTATGCTTTTTTTAACTTAATTAACATTGACGAATTTTCAAAGGAAGATTTAATGAACATTTTATTAGAAAAGCTTACTCCTTTGGCAGAGAAAAAAGCCATACCTGAGCGTTCGTTGCGAGATGATATTTCCGTACTTTTAAATATGTACGTAAAAGAGAAGCAGCAGAATTATGATCCGGAGGAAAATAAGATTTCACCATTTGCACAATTGGGTTTATTAAAAAAAGACAGAAATAATTATATAAAAACACAGCCTGACAAGGATAAGTTATGTGATGATGCAGTGCTATACAGCCTGATTAAGTTTTTTGAAAAAAAAGAAGTTGACTCAATAGGAATAGATGAATTGCTTAACAGTCCAATGTCACCGGGAAGAATTTTGAACCTAAAGAGAATGGCTTTAAACGAATATTTGGACCATTTAGAGGGTCAGGGATATTTGACTGTTAACAGAACAGCAGGACTTGATATGGTTTATCTTAAAAAGAAAATCGGGCTTAAGGAAGTTGTTTCGAATTATTATAAAAAACACTAGAAGAAGTTTTTAAAAGGCTAACGAATTATTACAGGAACAATAAAGAAAAGCGATTTGTATGACTAATAAAACATTAAACACTGATAGAAAGGATGCGTATATCTGGCAATCAGGTATATCAGAGAATAAATGAATAAGTTTAAAGACTTTATAGAAATAGACAAGAAATTTCAAAATTCAATAAATTTGCAGTTGGACATAGATAATTTATCTAAACTAAATAGCTATATACCAACTCATTCTTCTATTTTAGTGTTGGATGGGTTTCTTAATAATGTTTTGTCAGACAGAGACAAGGCAAATATTTTAATTGGACCTTATGGAAAGGGAAAATCACACCTTTTACTGGTTTTGCTGGCTTTACTTAACGACGGAAAAGGGGACATAACTAAAAGAACAATTAACAAAATAGAAAAAGTTTCAAAGGAAACTGCTGAAAAAATAAAGACTATACAAAGTAGTGTAAAGCCTTTTCTTCCGGTTATTATTTCAGGAACAGAGAAGGATTTAAACAAAGAATTTATTATAGCTTTAATGGAGGCATTAAGAAAAAATAATCTTATGAATGTGGCACCTGAAAGCGATTATGGCAAGGCTTTGGAAGTTATAGCTAAATGGCAGAAAGACTTTAAACAGGTTTATGAAAGCTTTAAGCAGATTGTTAGAGAATATGGCAGAACTGTGGAAGAGTTTATGGGTGAACTTAAGGAAATGAAGGAAGAGGCTCTCAATATTTTTAAAGAGATACATCCTAAACTTACTGCCGGCAGTGAATTTATGCCAATGACAGTTAATAACGCCATGACTTTGTACGGGGAGATTAACAGAGCACTTGAAAGTTATGGATATGGCGGAATTTACATAATTTTCGATGAGTTCAGTAAATATATTGAAGGTCATGAAAAGGATACTTTTGCTTATGACATGAAGATTTTGCAGGATATATGTGAGCTTGCCAATAACTCCAAAAAACAGCAGATTCACATTACTTTCGTGGCGCACAAAAGCATTAAAGAGTACGGCAACGCATTGTCTTCAGATATAGTTAATGCTTTCAAAGGTGTTGAGGGTAGATTAAAAGAAGTTAGATTTGTAGTTTCAGCTCAGAATAATTATGAGCTTATTCAGCATGTAATAAAGAAGAAAGTAAGCGACTGCAAACCATGGTTTCAGGAGCAGAATAATAAAGAAATAATCGAGGAATCTTACAAGATTCCTTGTTTTTCAGGCTTATTTACAGAGAAAGAATATAAGAAAATCATAATGGAGGGGTGTTTTCCAATGCTACCTCTTACAGCCTATGCACTTTTAAATATTAGTGAAAAGGTTGCACAGAATGAGAGAAGTATTTTTACTTTTCTTGCTAATGACGAAAAAGGCAGTCTAATTAATATAGTAGAAAACGGTAGCGAAGAATTACTGTCTGTTGATGTAGTTTATGACTATTTTCAAAATATGTTTAGGGACAGTATTTCTCTTACTAACATACACAATGAATGGCTTAAGGCAGACTATGCCTTAACTAAGGCTGAATCATTAAATGAAGAAAAAATAATTAAGGCAATGGCTATTCTTCATATGATTAATAGAAATGAGGAAGTTCCGGTTAGAAAGACGGAAATCAGATTGGCAACAGGTTTAAATATGGCTGATTTTGTAAGTAGCCTTGAAAAACTTGAAAGCAAAAATATTGTAACCTACAGAAGCAAGCTTGGAGTTTATGCATTTAAAAATAACGTAGGCGTAAACCTTGATAATCAGATGAACAACATGATTGAAAAGCAGCCTTTAAGCCTTAACTGGCAGGAAGAAATTGCCACAGTGTCAGAACTTGATTATGTACTTCCAAAGAAATACAACCAGGAATATACAATGACAAGATATTTCAAGTACGTATATATGACACCGGAGCAGTTTCTAAATACATCTAAGTCAGAATATTTATTTGAAACATATAAGGCAGACGGTCTGATTATATGTCTTGTTATGCTTAAAGATGGTGATGTTAATCAGATTAAGGAACATTTAAAGGAACTAAATGATAACAGACTTGTTGTAATATATCCTGACAAAATATTTGGCTTTTCAGAGCAGCAGAACATTAGAAAATTAAAAGCTGTGGAAAAATTGCTTAAGGATAAAGATTTTTTAGAAGAAAATAAAGTTCTGCAACAGGAACTTGAAATATATAAGGAAGATTTGATTTTTGAAATAAATGTAGAACTTGAAAAGTCATATTTGCCGGAAAATAACAGATGTAAATATTTTAATACATTAAATGGTGTGACGGAGTTGTGTTTTGAAAACCAGATTAGTTTTAATAGATTTTTAAGCGAAATATGCTTAAGCTACTACGAACATGCACCAAAGATTAACAACGAATTAATTAATAGAAAAAGTGTATCAGCACAGATTAAAAAGGCACGAAATTTAATTATAGATGCCATTTTAAACGAAGAAGAACTTAATAGATTTGAAAAGGGTACAAGCTCGGAGGCAACTATTTTTAGAGCTACTCTTATGCATACGGGAATTTTAAAAGGGGACAGTTCTGAAGAGGAAGGCTGTAGAAGAATTATTGAAGAAATCGATGTTTTTGTAGGTCAATGTGCAGGCAAGAAGGTTTCTTTTCAGGTCCTTTATAACAAATTATTGGGTAAGGATTTTGGCACAAGAAAAGGAGTAATTCCTATTTTTATTGCAAAGGAAATAATTAATCTGCAGGATACGCCGATTATTTATCTTCAGAATAAGGAAGTGGAGATTTCAAGCAGTATTTTAAACAATATTAACGAAAAACCACAGGAGTATTATCTTTTTATTGAAAAGGAAAGTATTGAGAAAGAAAAATATCTAAAGGTTTTAGAAGAACTTTTCCTTAGCGAAGAGTTAAGAAAAAAACAGAAGTCAAAAATGCAGCGCTTAAACAACATTGTGGAAAGTATGCAGAGATGGTACAGATCATTGGACCAGTATACTTTAACATTTACAAAACAGCTTTTTGAAGAAAATGAGCAGGGCTATTTGGAAGAAGATGCTTTCGAAAGAATGTGCTCTTTTAGAAAAGTATTTAAGGGCATAGAACTTAATCCAAGAGAAGTTCTTTTTGAAAAAATACCAAAGGCAATATGCCATGACAATAGCGGTGATGCAGTTTTTGAAAATGTTACTTTACAGATAGAAGAAATTAAAAAATATATGGACAACAATCTTGTAAATGCAAAGAAGAAAACAGCAGTTCAGGTTAAGAGCATCTTTGGAGCAAGGGCTGATGAAAGTTTAAGTGCATGTTTAAAGAACTGGTATTCAAAACAAAGTGAAAAGTCAAAGTCACATATTTACGCTGAGAATATTACAGGCTTTATGACGTACATTGAAAAGCTGACTACTAACGATGAGGATGAAATTGTTTCAAGATTGTGCAAAATTATTACAGGAATT
>ERZ838839.2168-NODE-2168-length-15929-cov-19.717903_pt1 | contig 15929 bp, 12 predicted proteins | sample MGYA00519909_ERZ838839 | MGnify/ENA primary metagenome ERZ838839 (study PRJEB31850, sample SAMEA3708843) | human gut metagenome | biome: human gut; feature: human-associated habitat; material: faeces | place: China | collected 2014 ... | reverse complement strand
TCGGTTGCTTTCTCTTTCATTGTTTTTGTTGACATAATCTTATTGGATTTATATTGTAGGCAAATATAGTGAAAATAGATTTTAATTCACAATACGCCCGTTTGCCTTAGCCTTTTGAAGCCATTCAGGGACAATTTCTTTGAGAAATTTATCTTTGTCCGCCTTTTCAACAGCCATATCCAAACCAATATATTGCTGTGCTTTTTCTTTCGTTGTAATATCCGGAAGCGGTACATTATCTGTATATCCATGCGCAACAAGCACTTTGCTGATAAGCATACGAGCTTGGAATACTTTATTTAAGCCATGCCCCAAAATACGCATGGTTTCCTGCGGGGCATGAAAAGAACCGCCATGAGAAGATACGCCGAAATCCCATCTCCACTGTGCCTGACGAATTAACAGCAAGGCTTCTTGCATTTCATTTTCTGTAGCTCCTATATCCCAAGTAAACTTCGCTTCGATATGTGCTTTTGCCAACTCCTTTTCTAAAAGTGTACGCAACTCATTTGCCTTTTGCTGACGTTCGTATACATTTTTACAGAGCGTCTCTTTATTATCACGATGACAAGTCTGACAAGTGCGTTCAGTCACTGCTAACGGATTCTGAATATGGTGATCGCTATATTTTATCCCTCCTTCATCATTGTAAGGCATGTGACAGTCAGCGCACGACACACCACGCTGGGCATGTATGCCCATCTTGAAAATTTCATAATCAGGATGTTGAGCCTTTAATATAGGGGCACGGCTCAATTTATGAATATAATCAGTAAATCCGATTTCATCATAATACTTTTCCAAATCTTCAACAGTGAAGCCCTTATCCCAAGGAAAAGTAGGATATTTTATATTCCCCTTGAAATAATACTCCGAATGACACTGTGCACAGACCAATGAACGCATTTCCTGTGGAGTAGCATGAGTAATGTCTCTACCTTGACGGCTAAAAGCTTCAGTGAGCGACGGACGGCTGATATGCAAATCCATATTTTTAGGTTCATGACAATCGGCACATCCTATAGGGTTTACAATTTCGGCTCCCCATGCAGCCCACTTATTATTATAAAAGGAATCTACCCCAATAGCTTCTATCATACGGGGAACATCAGAACTTTTACACACCCAGCAACTTGCAAATTGAGGACCGTCAGCCCCCCCATAGGCGCACCAGTACGAAGTGAATGAACAATATCCTGTAAAGCGTACATATGCCCGCGCGGTGTTGAATAATCCTTAGAAAAAGCATATCCAGCCCATAATATGACCATTTCAGGACGTTGCGCTAAAACATCGATAGAAGTTCTTCCATTTAATCTACTGTGCAAATCGGTCGATGTCGTATCCACCCACGTCTTATATTCACGTGGATAGTTTTCAGCAAAAATAATGCTGCGTGCTTCTATTCCGTTTATTTTTATCTTTTTCTTATAGTCTATATTTACAACCTCTGCGCTGTGTTCCATCAGGAATGAAATAATTACTCCCGATGCAAAAATAACAGCCATTGCAAGAGCGAATAGTACCCACCTCTGCCAGGGTTTGAACTTATCTTTCATTATTTGCTTTTTTCTTTTAAATACCTTCTGTTTATTGTACTAAATTATATTTGCCAAAGACAAAATAACGGAGAAACAACTTCCTTTTCCTACTTCTGAATGCACTTCTATACGTCCAGCCAGTCGTTCAATAATCACTTTACAAATGGAAAGTCCCAAACCACTCCCCTGCTCAAATTCATCAGTCTTGTAAAAACGATCAAAAATCATCATTAGTTCTTTATCATCAATCCCTTTGCCAGTATCTTTTACGTAAACGCAAACTTCCTGATGCTCTTTATATATTCTGCACCCCAAAGTAATAGTTCCTTCTTTGGTAAATTTATTTGCATTATTCAGGAAATTAGAGATGACTTGAGTGAAACGGAAGCAATCGATGTTAACGGGTAAGGAAACTGTTTCATCAAGTTCAAGGATAAAGCATAATGAAGGCTGAATCAATGTTTGGTAAGTGACATAAATCTCCTTTATTATTTTCGTAATGTTATGTTCCTTTATATCAAAGGATAAGTTGCCTGAATCTAAACGAGATATCTCTAATACGTCATTCACCAGTTTCAAAAGCAACTCATTATTATTATTGACTATTTCAATCATGGCAGCTTTCTCTTCCGGTTCTATTTCATCAGCCCCCTCACCTATTAATAAATTTGTGAAACCTACGATAGCATTGAGCGGTGTACGGATTTCATGACTCATATTATTTAGAAACGACTGTTTCAGCTCTGCTTTTTCTGCTATCTGTTTCGCTAGAATCAACTGTTGTTCATGCTCTACCAAGTTTTGAATATTCTGCATAATGCCTGCCAACATAATCTCCCCCTGGGCATCTTTCAAGGTACTGCATCGAAGTTCATACCATTGATAATCTGCCTCTTTCCCTCCAAAACAAAAACGTATTCGTTGTATTTGCATACTGGGAGACTGATATAATGTTTCGTAGAATGAGCTAAGCAATTGTACATCATCAGGATGGGTATATCTCATAATATCCTCTTTTGTAAATCTCCGTTGTTCCATGCCAACCAATCGTACATAATTATCATCAAATTCAAGAACACCTTCTTGAATATTCCAAAGTGAAATTTTCCCGCCATTCATAGAAAGAGTCAATCGTTTGTGCGCTTCTTCCAGCATTTGAAGATTCTTACGCTCCATCAACGAACGGCGATGTGTACGTAACAAACTAATGGTTACCAAAATAAAAGAGAAAACAAACAACCCACCCAACAAATAAAGTTCTTTTCGATAACGATCATAAAAGGGATAGTTGATTATACGGACATTTTGCGGAACATTACTAATATCACCCGCATATTCAGAAAAATATGTCCAGTCCAGTACATACTCTTTTTCTAAATCTCTTATTTTAGGCATTCCTATTTTTTCTTTCTTTAATAAGCGTGCAGCAAGGCTAGCGGAAGCCTTCGCCGTAATACCCTCTGTAGCCATATAACCGCCGACAATCTTAGCATTTTCACCGAAACCTTCACGAATACAACTAAAAGAAGGAATATTTAAAGCTGTTACTATCGGAATTGCCAGCATATCTAATTTATCCAGTAAAAACGCTTGATTTTGTTGTCTTCTCTTTGATTGTTTCAACATTACTAACAAAGAAGATCCTTTTATATAACGAAAGGGGCAAAGACTTATTGTCAGACCATTCTTGTTAACATTATCATTTATCAAACCGGGGGTCAGATTAAAATATTCAATCATCTCCGTCAAATGCTTATAATCACACTCTTGCACAAATGCTTTTTGATAACCCAAAACTCTCACATTCTTCCTGTCAACCACTCGGGAAAGGCTATCGAAAGATTTATGTCCAAGAAAGGTCAGATCTATATTATAAATAATCTCCATATCATTATGGGGATACAATGTTTTTATAAAGTCGATATTACGTTTCAGATCGGGACTATCACGCAATACATAAACTTTCTGCGAATCATATTCTTCTATCAGTTCTTCATTAGGAAAATGCACATTACAAGCTACCACGGGAATAGAAGATAATAACCGGTGACGGGTAGATAATAAAGAATTAGTTGCCTGATCACCAACGGTCAGAATAAGGTCTGTCGATTTACTTTCTAGAAATTCAAGATATTCCCTTACATGTTCTATCCGCTCTTTCTCATCATATTTGCTACAATCAAAATAAAACTTATCAAACATTACCTCTATCCCTTGTTTCTGAAACTCCTGATACAACAACTTTTCTATATTTCTGTTGCCAATATCATCTTTAGATATGGAGTAAATCAGGGAAATACGCTTTACCATCAAATTGTCAGTAACATACCAGTGTTTATAATTTAGTCCACCTATAAAAACAATCAATGAAAGAATGAATATTAAAACGTATTTATATTTGAAGTAGGTTTTGTTCATGCTTTTTTGTTTATGTTTGGCAAAAATAGCATAATTTTCACAACAAGAAAGGTATTTCACTGAAAACATCCATTAAAAACATTCATTTTCATTAAAATCAATAAATTTCCTGGTTATCAATCTTATTTCTATATTTTGCATGACCCTTTTTTGTATTATCTTTGTTTCTCTAAAACAAGGAAATAAATGAGGAACTTTGCAGCCATCGACTTTGAAACAGCCAATGGTAAACGTACAAGTGTTTGTAGTGTAGGTGTTGTCATTGTAAAAGACGGTAAGATCGTGAATAAAATCTATCGTCTCATTCGTCCTGCTCCTAATTATTATACGCAATGGACAACGGCTATCCACGGATTAACTTATGACGATACGATGGAAGCCGAAGATTTTCCTGATGTATGGGCTGAAATCAAACCGTTGATAGATGGATTGCCACTTGTTGCACACAATAGTCCTTTTGATGAAGGTTGTCTTCGGGCAGTTCACGAATTGTATGACATGACTTATCCTAATTACAAATTTTATTGTACCTGCCGTACTTCCAGAAAAGTTTTCGGAAAAGATCTGCCCAATCATCAATTGCATACGGTAGCAGAACGGTGCGGATATAATTTAGAGAATCACCACCACGCACTTGCTGACGCAGAAGCTTGTGCACAAATAGCTTTGCTTATTATCCCCGATCCTCCCAAACCGAAGAAAGCAAAAAAAGCCGATAAAGATACGCATGTTGGAGACTTATTCGCCTCACTTATCCCTCAACAAGTGAAAAAGAATAAATAAAAAAAACACTACAACTATTATCACGATCAATAATAGTCATAGTGTTTTTATAATAAAGTGCTAATTAAAACTTCAACTAAAGAATAGATTTAGCGATACCCATTTCCAAGCCACGAAGTTCTGCCAGTCCGCGAAGACGTCCCAGACAAGAATATCCCGGATTTGTCTTTTTCTTCAAATCATCAATCATCTGATGACCATGGTCGGGACGCATAGCGATAGAGCATTTACGACGTTGTTGCAGAAGAATCAGGCTCTTCATCACATTGTACATGTCTACATTCCCTTCCAGATGATTCGCTTCATAGAAGTTTCCTTCTTCGTCACGTTGTGTGCTGCGCAGGTGAACAAAATTTACACGATCACCGAAACGTTCCATCATGCCTGCAAGGTCATTGTCGGCACGCACTCCGAAAGAACCTGTACATAAGCAAAGGCCATTGGATTCATTAGGCACGGCTTCAATCAGTTTTTTGAAATCGTCTTCCGTACTCAAAATACGTGGCAAACCTAAAATAGTGTAAGGAGGATCATCCGGGTGAATCACCAGCTTCACGCCTACTTCATCGGCAACAGGCGCAATTTCTTTCAAAAAGAAAATCAAGTTGGAACGGAGCTTTTCAGCGTCAATATCGTTATAACGGTCTAATGCCTGCTGGAATTGCTCTACTGTGAAACTTTCTTCCGAACCTGGAAGTCCGGCAATCATATTGCGAACCAACAGTTTCTTATCATCTTCACTCATTTGTTCGAAACGAGCTTTTGCTTTAGCTATTTCTTCAGGAGTGTAATCTTTTTCTGCGTTCGGACGTTTCAGGATGAAAAGGTCAAAGGCTACAAAAGCCGCCTTTTCGAAACGAAGAGCTTTAGAGCCATCAGGCATTGTATAGGCAAGGTCAGTACGTGTCCAGTCCAGTACGGGCATAAAGTTATAAGTAACTACCATTACGCCACACTTCGCCAGATTACGGATACTTTCCTTATAGTTTTCAATGTATTTCATGAAGTCACCAGTCTGTGTCTTGATATGTTCGTGTACAGGTACACTTTCTACCACAGACCATGTCAGACCTACTTCTTCAATCATTTGCTTACGTTTCATGATCTCTTCTACTGTCCACACTTCACCATTCGGAATGTGATGAAGAGCATTTACTATACCGGTAGCGCCTGCCTGCTTAATATCCCACAAGCTAACGGGGTCGTTAGGACCATACCAGCGCCAAGTTTGTTCACATAAATACATATTGTTATTAAATTAAGAATTGAAAATTAAGAATTAAGAAATCAAAGTTGAAAATTAAAAGTTGAGAGTCGGCATACGGATGCTACGCAGCCAATTCTCTATTTTTAATTCCCAATTCCCCATTTATTAAATTGAGAATGCATCAAATCCACCATCGATTACAGCTACTGTACCTGTTACGAAGTTGGAAGCATCGCTAATCAAATAATGGATTGTTCCATAAAGATCTTCCGGCTCACCGAAACGGTTGAATGGAGTATGAGCGAGAATTGTTTTTGAACGATCAGTCAGAGAGCCATCCGGATTAGTCAATAATGTACGGTTTTGTTCAGTCAGGAAGAAGCCTGGAGCAATTGCATTTACGCGCAAGCCATTACCGAATTTCAATGCCAGTTCTCCAGCCATGTATTTAGTAAAGTTAGCAATAGCTGCTTTAGCTGCACCATAACCAACGACACGAGTCAATGGACGAAGAGCTGATTCAGAGCAGAAGTTTACAATAGAACCTTTCTTCTGTTCTACCATAATTTCAGCAAATACCATTGTAGGCAATACTGTACCGAAAAGGTTCAAATCCACCACTTTCTTAAATGCGTCAATCTGTAAATCAAAGAAAGTTTTATCCGGAGCGATAGTTGCACCTGCCATGTTACCTCCAGCAGCGTTCAACAAAACATCAATACGGCCATAAGCTTTCATAATTTCCACTTTGTTGCCTTCCAGCACTTCCTTATCCATCACATCAGTGTAAAGGAACATTGCTTCATTTCCTTCTGCTTTGATACTGTCTACCAATGCTTTTCCAGCTTCTTCACTTCTGTCGAGTACAACCACTTTTGCGCCTTCCTTTGCGAGATACGCAGCAATACCTTTACCTAAAATACCAGCTCCGCCGGTGATAACAACAACTTTGTCCTTTACGTTAAATAATTCATTCATGGTTTCTAAAAATTTATTATGTTTATAGTTTATTGTTCAGATAATATTTCAGGTTCTCTTTCAAGAGAATATCTATCGGCATCAAATTCACTTTCTCACTACTCTGCTTGAACAGCAAATGATTACACAATGATTTAACGCCATCATACCCCTGACGCTCAGGACGCTGCGCAATCAATGCGGTTATCACACCTTCGGAAAGTAATTGCGTATTTCTGCCGATAAGGTCATAACCAACTAGTTTGACAGCCTGCATTCCTCTTGCTTTCAGGTAGTTCCCTAAAATATAGCAAGTTGAATTAAAGATAATAGCGCCTTTAATATTCGGATTAGCTTCAAAGATTTCATCCAGTTTCATGAAGTTATACACTGAATCATTTATTTTCAGCTCCACTTCATGCAGATTTCCATTAAACGCTGTTTCAGTGAGATAATGACAGAAACCTTCGCGCCTGTTCCTTCCCTGGTTAGAATCATTCTTCCCACTATGAATAATCCGTGCCATTAATATGTCGGAAGAAGAAGGAAGCCTGTCCATCAATAATCTGGCAGCAATCACTCCGGCATCATAAGATTCCGTTCCAAAATAAGCCAATTGATGCTGCCCTCCAATGTTGGAGTCAACATACACGTATGGTATTTCATTCCTGTCAAGCTCCTGCGAAAGCCGGATAACAGAATCTGTAAACAAAGTCGCAATCAATACCCCATCCACTTTCTCATTCAGCAGATTTCGGATGATATCATCAAAAGTCTTATTATTATATTGATCGAAAAAGAGTTTGGTAATGGTGATATTATATGATTCCATTTCCGCCGCAGCTTTATCTATCCCTTCCGAAATAGCTTCCCAATACTCCCCTTGCACAAAAGAAGGAGTTATTGCAAGGATATGATATTGTTTTTTGGAGGCAGCTAATGAACGTGCCATCAGATTTGGTTGGTAATGTACCATTTCCAGGATAGCCTGTACTTTTTTCCTGTTTTCTTCAGATACTCTTCCACGATTATGGATTACACGGTCTACCGTGCCAACAGAGACACCTGCCATCTTGGCAATGTCTACAATCCGAATATTTGAAAACTCTTTATCCATATATTGATAAGTATCTTGTTTTTCATCGGCAAAAGTAAAATGAATTATTGAATTAAGCAATAGTGTGTGCGCACACACATCATATCAAAACAAGTATATACAACTAATAATCAAATAATTAACTCCAACAAACAGAAAACATACATGTTGTTAAACATAAGAAAAAGTAAAGATGGTATAGAGAAAAAGACTCTTTTCAGATGAAAAGTTAGAGAGAAAGTAACTCCCAATTCTTGAAGGAAACGAGAATAATAAAGAAGATTAGCCTAAATGTGTTCGCACACACATTGATACGATGACTAAATAAAGCTAGGGATAAAAGATTAAATATACAAAAATAAAACAGGTAACCAATTATATTTAAATCGATTACCCGTTTTGGGATTCTTACTTTTCCCACTTATCTTTTGCTTTTCCGGCCACTTTGTCGGCTTCTGCCGCTACTTTATCAGCAATTTCCGCACCGGTTTCTACTGCTTTAAGTCCAAGATCCATTGCTTTTCTTTCAGCATGAGCAGCTGCTATTTCAGCATCGCGACCTATACGATGGATAGCATTATAAATTTCGCTTTCCAACTGTTTTGCTTTTGCTGTACGTGAAAGACGATAAGCTACTGCGCCGAGGATTGACCCAATTCCGAGTCCAATCCAGAAATTTCCATGTCTACATTCCATAATTAAGTTCTGTTTTTAGGATTAAAAATAAATTATATAAATATCTATTTAGATTTCGAGAATAAGGAAGCAATCCATAATACAAGGATAGCCCCTACAGTGGAAGTTATCAAACTTCCGATCAATCCTGAAGCTGACAGTCCGAAAAGGGCAAATACCCAACCGCCCAGTACACCTCCAAGAATACCAAGTAATAAATTTATAATAAGACCAAAACCTCCGCCGCGCATTACTTTACCTGCGAGGAATCCAGCCACAATACCAATAATGATATACCAAATAAAGCCCATATAATCCTCCTTTTTTATTTAACAACAGCAAGTACGGAGAATAGTTCGGTTAGTCAAAATTGAATTAACGACAATTTAGAATCCTTAGTCTTAGAGAAACGGGAAAGTTTGCGTACCTTTGCAGCCAATTTTTCAGGAACACTTCTAAAGCAATAGGTATCATGGTACAAAATCAGGAACAACCCGTAGGAAAAATTACATTTTCCATCTTAATCGCATTAAGTCTTTCACACTGTCTCAATGACCTTTTACAGTCCGTTGTTTCAGCAGCTTATCCACTATTCAAAGATGATTTAGGATTAAGTTTTGCGCAAATCGGCCTTATCACACTGGTTTATCAGCTTTCGGCTTCGGTCTTTCAACCGATTACCGGAATCATTTTTGATAAATATCCCGTTGCATGGTCGTTGCCTATCGGAATGAGCTTTACACTGATTGGTTTGATAAACTTAGCATTCTCTGATAATCTATACTGGATATTAGCCTCCGTATTCTTAATCGGAATTGGCTCTTCCGTACTGCATCCGGAAGCCTCCCGTATCACATTCCTTGCCTCTGGCGGGAAACGTGGACTAGCACAATCACTCTTTCAGGTAGGTGGTAACTTCGGAGGTTCATTAGGTCCTTTACTGGTTGCTCTGTTGGTGGCTCCTTATGGCAGACAACATCTCATCGTATTTGCATTTGTGGCTTTAGCTGCTATCGGAGTGATGTACCCAATTTGCAAATGGTATAAATCATATCTAAACCGGATGAAAGCACAGACCGTCAGTGTCAGAAAACCTGTTCATCTTCCTTTGCCTATGGATAAGACAGCCCTTTCAATCGCGATATTGCTGATTCTGATTTTCTCCAAATATATCTATATGGCAAGTCTCACGAGTTATTATACTTTCTACTTGATTCATAAATTTAATGTAAGCGTACAAGATTCGCAACTATATTTATTTATCTTTCTGGTAGCTACTGCTATCGGAACATTAATTGGTGGACCTGTCGGTGACCGAATTGGTCGGAAGTATGTGATCTGGGCTTCTATTTTGGGAGCTGCCCCATTTAGCTTACTAATGCCCCATGCCAATCTGCTGTGGACTATTATCCTTAGCTTCTGTGTGGGATTGATGCTTTCTTCCGCTTTTCCTGCCATATTGCTTTATGCCCAAGAGTTGCTTCCTACCAAACTTGGATTGATATCCGGCTTGTTCTTTGGATTTGCTTTCGGAGTGGCCGGTGTAGCATCTGCCGTACTCGGTAATTTAGCGGATAAAACGAGTATTGAATATGTATATAATATCTGTGCTTATATGCCGCTACTAGGATTGGTCACATTCTTTTTACCGAATTTGAAGAAGAAAAAAATAGAATAAGATTAGATTAAATAAAATGGGGTGTGTCACATTTTGCGCTCCCTCTTTTCCAAAGAAAACGACCGGTATGCATCGTCACGACGTATACCGGTCTACAAGTTAAGGTCAAAGTCAAAAAATTAAGAGAGCTATTTATATGTTAGGGTTAGCGTTAATTTCTTTCTGTGGAATAGCATACAAATAATAGGTGCTATTTACTGTAAACGGTTTACCGTTCGGGAAGTTGAGGAACCAATGTCCCAGAGGATTTCGTTTTTCAAAGCTACCACCCTCCTGCCAGCAATCGACTTCTGTCTTCTGCATTTCATCCGATAAAGCAGCACGTTCTACTGCCTTTTGTGTACGAAGTATATCGGTAATACCAAATCCTTCCCCCCAAAGTTCACGGCGACGTTCCATCAGAATCTCATTGATTACATCTTCCTGTGATTTTCCTGTCACCTCATAATCCCCTACTCCACGGGCATTACGCAATGTATTCAATGGAGCTACAGCCTGGGCCAACGCTACGCCGTCACGAACTTTCGCCTCCGTTTCTATCAAATACATTTCAGCAGCACGCATCAAGACCAGATCAGCCGTATCATCTGCACGCATGTGAAATTTCTTATATCCCAAATATCCTTCACGCATCCACTGAAACAAAGGTAAACGAATATCACCTTCGGTAAATGTATCTTTCAGATGGGGATCAGCCATAAAGCTGCTATATGCTCCTACGTATGTTGCATCCAAATAATAGAAATTATAGCTGGCATCCGATTGGGAAGGAATTTGAGGAAATCCCCATATCCATTCTTTATTGGAAATATTATTAAAACCTTCGTACTCGGCTGTAGTTGTCATCAACGTATATCCTGCACGTGCTGCTTCGGCAGCTTTTGCGGCTTCTTCCCATTGTCCGGTCAGCAAGTAAGCGCGAGCCAAAAGACCGTCAACCACTGCAACATTTGGTTTGAACTTTTGATTATCACCGCTGCGGACATAGTTTTTCAAATAGTCCTTCGCCAAAGTGAGATCGTCGAAAATAAGCTGATAAACCTGTGCCACTGTTGATTTTCCTTTCGGTACAGTGGAACTATTGCTAGGTTCGGTATATATAGGAACACACGGAGCATCTTTATCTTTCAAGTAGGTGAATTGATAATGCTGTACCAAGTGCAAATAACAAAAGGCGCGTAATGCCAATGCTTGTCCCTGTGCCTGACGGAGTTCTTCCGAATCCCCCTTGATAGAAATGGCAGTGTTACAATTATCTATCGTTTTATATATCAGATACCAGGCAAACTCTGTTCTACCATTTGAGGATTGCGCTATATCATTAAACTGATACGAAGAGTTAAAACCATATTTCGGACGGGAAACAATATCACTTGCCATCATATCATCCAGACACTGAAGTGCCCGATAACCGATATTGGCATAGGTACTTGAATAATCAAACAGATTATACCAGGCACCATTCACAAGTGCCTCCGCATTTTCGGGTACAGATACCTTATCCGAACTTACCGCATCTGTGGGGTCCGTATCCAAAAAACTGCTGCTACAACTCGTTGCCAGGAAAAGTCCGGCAACTGCCGCAAGAATGGATTGAATTTTTATTTTTCTCATAATTTAGTCTGAATTTAGAAAGAAACATTGATACCTCCGGAGATGGTTCGCATAGCCGGATAACGGTAATAAGTGATACCGGTAATTCCCTGTTCAGGGTCTAGTCCCTGATTCCGGTGAATGGTAAACAGATTATCTCCTTGTACATATACCTGCACACTGCTCAATGACAACTTACTAATCCATTGTTTGGGTAAGTTATAGGAAAGTGTCAGGTTTTTCAATCGCATATACGAATTATTCTGCAAGAAGCGAGTGGAAGCCGAGTTCCAGTTATTAGAAGTAGTACTCAAAGCAGGGACATCGGTATAGCGATTGTCGGGAGTCCATCTTCTTAGAATCTCCGTCGACCAGTCGCGACCCTCCAAACTTCCATTGTGCAGAATCATTGTAACATCACGATTGTAGATATATCCACCGATACTGTAAGCAAAGATAGCCGAAAGATCAAATCCTTTCCAAGAAAGAGACGTATTGAATCCGCCATATACTTTCGGAAGAGACGATTTGTTGACATAATAATAGTCAGCCGAACCATAATCATTTGTTGTGACACGTTTTCCGGTCGGATTCTTATTTGCATCCACCTCATTCTTATACCACAGCGGATCTCCATTTTCCGGGTCTACTCCCGCCCACTCTATCATATAGAAATCATACACCGAACGACCTACCTGCAACTTGTTCACACCACTTCGCGGCATATCTTTCAATGGGAGATCCGTCACCTTATTCTTATAATGCGTCAAGTTCATACCCAGTTTCCATACCCAACCATTCTGATTGATAATCGTTCCGTTAAGCACCATTTCTATACCTGTATTCTTCAAGGCTCCTACATTTTCGTCAATAGAACCATATCCCAGGGAAGGAGCTATCGGACGTGAATAAAGCAGGTCTTTCGAACGACGTGTAAAGAAATCAAATGAACCGGAAAAACGGTTATTGAACAGGGAGAAGTCGATACCTACATTAAAGTTGAGGTTTGTTTCCCATTTCAGATTCGGAGTCGCCATACGGTCGGACACTAACGCATTTTCTCCCAAATTGGAAACAATGGTATAAAGTCCTTTACTCGCATAATAAGTACCCAGGTTATCATTTCCCTGCGCACCATAGCTCATTTTCAGAGTCAAGGCAGACAACCAGTCGGAAGTACTTGCCATAAACTCTTCCCGGTCGATACGCCAGGAAGTACCCAACGACCAGAAATTTCCCCAGCGGGTCTCCGGCGCAAAACGTGAAGAACCGTCGCGACGATAGGATGCCGAGAAGAAATATTTATTTTGATAGTCGTATAATGCTTGAGTCAGATAACCCACCAACGCATAGTCGATGCGATACCCCGAACCTCCGGTCAACTGTGAACCGACTACCAGCTCCGGCATATCAGGCTGCGCCATTTTGGAACGTGATGCCGTCAGTTCATCGTAGCGGTAAGAATAGGCCTCCACACCGGCAAGAACATTAAAATGATGTTCACCAATTGTCTTGTCATACGTAGCAATATTATTCCATGTCCAGGAGAAAGTACGGGTATTCATTCGGCTGACGCCGCCGCCGTTTTCTTTAGCCGGACCCAATTTGGGGTTCGTATAATCCAACGTATTATAATTAATCAAGTCAAAGTTGAAACTAGTCTTGAATTTCAATCCCTCAATAATCGTAGCTTCCAAGAAAGTACGACCGGAGACTTCATCTTTCATTCGTTCTGATTTGTCTAAAGGCAAAGTAGCCGGCAGATTCCAGTTTGCCATCGAACCGGAAGGACGATAAGAGCCGAAGTCATAAATGCGGTCTCCATTCTCATCCAATTTGTAGCTACCGTCGGTATTCATTTCATAAATCGGATAAAATCCCGGCATGGTACGTCCTGCAGTAATCACATTACTGGTTTTGGAGTCAGAAGAAACCGGATAGTTCTGCATAGAATGTGCAAAACTCAAATTGACTCCTCCCTTCAACCAGGAAGTCATTTCGCTGGTGATATTGGAACGAAGATTGAAACGCTGATAACCGGATTCAAGCGCAATACCTTTATCATTCAGGTAGCCGGCTGAAAAGAAATACTGATTTGCTTTTCCGCCTCCGGAAACACTTAGATTCAACTCTGTGCGAAGTGCCTGTTGTTCCATAGCGTCACTCCAGTCTGAATTCCATAATGGACGGGCACCTGCCACCAATTTTCCATCTGTACCGACCGGTTGCGTATATTGGGGACCGTATGGATTGGGGCCACCTCCCATCAATTTCGTAACCAGGTCTTTGGATGCTTGTGCCGCAGCAGTTGCCGGAGTATAATCCGCGCTCTTGGCGTACTGATTGCGAAGTGCTTCCCAATACAATTCAAAGTATTGATCGGTACTGACACGATCATAATCACGCACGGCACGATTGGAACCTCCTAAAGAGGCTTTTACCTTTACGGTCGCTTTGGTATTTTGATCTCCCTGCTTGGTTGTGATAATAATCACCCCATTTGCGCCACGTGAACCGTATAAAGCAGCAGAAGCCGCATCTTTCAATACTGTCATCGAAGATATATCATCAGGATTGATAGAGTTCACACTACCATCGAACGGAACACCGTCCACCACATAAAGCGGAGCACTGGATGCATTGATAGATCCGATACCACGAATACGGATTTCCGCATCCGTACCCGGCTGCCCGCTTGCCGCACTAGCCTGTACTCCGGACACCGTCCCTTCTAATACACGCGATACGCTCGAAGTCTGTAGCTTTTCAATCTCACCTGCTTTCATCGTCGAAGCTGCTCCGGTAAAACTATACTTCTTAGCGGTAGCATAAGCTACTACCATTACTTCTTCCAGTTCTTTACTTTCCGATTCCAACGTGACATTAATCACACTTCGGTTATTCACCGGTTGCTCTACCGATCTCATTCCTACAAAGCGGAACACTAAAGTGCCGGCAGCAGGAACTTCAATTGAATAATTTCCATCAATATCTGTTGCTACACCCAGATTTTCACCTTTTAATACTACAGTTACTCCCGGTAATGGGGTTCCGCTCTGATCTTTTACACACCCCCTCACAGTCTTTTGGCGAACATCCTCTTTCTTTTCCTCTTTTTCTCGAATTAGAACCACATCATTAAAAAATTCATACTCTAAATTCACCTTCCACAACACCAAATCCAAAACTTGTTTTAAAGGTTTGTTTTCCACTTTTACCGAGACATTCCCTGCTTTTTGAATAACTTCTGAATTGTACATGAAACGAAGTACAGATTGTTTTTTTACCGTTTCAATAAAATGCTCTACCGATACATCTGATAAATCCAATGTAACTAAATTTTGTTGAGCGTAAACGTCTGCAGACACGTTTAAACTGAAAAGAAAAAATAACACGACACAACATTTCATAGTTACTGAACTTTCCCCACACCTTTTTAATAGGTTGGAAAACCTAACTAATCGTTTTTTTTTCATAACTTTGTAATATAATATTTATCAATAAATATTTGGGGAACAGACTTCGAACCTGAGAATTTTGTCGTCTGTTTCTTTTATTTAAACAACAGAATCGTATTTCCTTTTATTTCATATTTCATTTCATTTAATCGTTCAAGTAGATGTAAAAATGTATTAATACTATCATATCGCTCAAGATCTCCTGTAAATTTCAAACTTCTTAATTCATCATTTTGGAAAATAACTTCAACATTATACCATCGTTCAAACATATTCATGATTGTTTCTAACGTTTTATTCTTAAAAACAAACAAACCACTTTTCCAGCCAATATATTCTTCAACATTAACTTCTCGTTTTTCCACCTCTCCAGAAGCATGAACCACAATTTGTTCTCCCGGTGACAAGATTATTTTTTGATTATTTTTTGATTGAAAACTTACTTTTCCCGAAACCAAGGTCGTGTAATCCACTTCCTCCGGATAAGCACGAATACCAAAAGCAGTTCCCAATACGATTATAT
>ERZ838839.2162-NODE-2162-length-15963-cov-11.891375_pt1 | contig 15963 bp, 10 predicted proteins | sample MGYA00519909_ERZ838839 | MGnify/ENA primary metagenome ERZ838839 (study PRJEB31850, sample SAMEA3708843) | human gut metagenome | biome: human gut; feature: human-associated habitat; material: faeces | place: China | collected 2014 ... | reverse complement strand
TAGAATATAAAGCATTGCAGGATGAAGAATTTTTTATCTTTAAAATTAAAATATTATCTTAAGTAAGATATAATTTTTTAATAGTTATTGAAAAATAGAGACTTATTAATTGTGGAAATAAAAACTTTTTTCTTATTGAAAGTGAAAAGAAAATAATTGATAAATGATTATTCCACTCTAATTGATCACTTATTCCGATTAGGTTGATCAAGTATTCCGACAGACTTGATCAACTGCTATTTTTCATTAAATTCCGATGGGGCTGATCAATCATTATGATGAACCTGACCATCTAAAAGTTTTGGTTATTAGATATCAGCTAAAGCACTTATACAAAAGTTTACTAAGCTATTCTGTACTAATAAATTGAAAACATAGACTTGCTGAGTTGAATGTTACGCTAGAAAAGTCCATTCAATACGTTGAATAAGTCCACTTTACCAAAATATTGAATATGTTTATAAAGTCAAAAGGATTTAATATATTCTTCTTGCAATAATTTCTATATTAAAAATTTGAAAGGGACTGTTTATTTTAATATTCTCAAAAAATTAAATAGATTAATAAAAAATATGGGAAAAAACGCATAAAATTGTATGCTATCATACCATCAAGTTATAAATAGATGTGTCCAAAATAGTAAAGCATTTATTGTAGCTTAGGTAAGCTAAACTAAATCGGTTCAGTTTGCTATCTAAAGTAGTTAATTATTAATGAATAGGTACAAACTCGTTTTTTAATACTTCTTTAAATTTTTATTACATATAAACCTTATTCATTAAAATATTTATAGGAGGTGATACAACACAAAATAATGAAAGCTTTTAGATTTTAATAGCAATCTAAAAAGCTACCACTCTATAAAACTTAATATTATAAATCGCTTGTTAATCTTAGATAGAGGGTAGACTTATAAGTTAATATTCTAAAAGTTAAAAATAAGATTATTGTTAAAGATGTCTAGATAAAAATTAATTTTGGTACATTGCACAATTATAGATATTATGATCCATTTAATGATTCTAACTCTTAAATTTATAGACAGGTAGTATTCTCAAATAAACATTAAGTGTTTAAATAACAATTCTTATTTAATATTGAGTAGTTGTAAAAAAAGAATTTAAGTAGAATGAATAATTTATAAAAGAAATAATAGAGTGTATCTATGAGAATATGATATTAGGTATTTTCATTTTAATAATAACTTCCCGAAAAAATATTAAAACCTCATAAAAAAAGATAATTTTACTGTAAATCATTTCTATACATGCTTAATCATTATATTTTATGCACACATAAATACGTACTTTTATAAATTGGTAACTTAATTCTAAGTAGTTTAAAGAATTATAACTTTTGATTAAAAATAAAATTCATTCTCCCAAATGAAAAACGTAACAATTCCGAATCAAATTTTATAATTCTTTTTTTCATTTATATAATAAGGAGGCATTTATGATTCATTCAGTAAAAGATTTTGTAGATAAAAAAATGAATAATAAATTAATTTGTTTTAATAATGTTTTAGATGATTATTTATTTTTTTATGATATAAAAAAGGATTCTTTTTGTGCTACAAAAAGAAATAAAAAACATATCGAAGATGATCATGTTTTTTTAGATGATTATAAAAGTATAAAAGAAAAAATATATTTTAAGGATAGAAATATAATTGATAATTTATATAACAAAATCATTCGTAAAGAAATTGTTTTGGGAACTATTTATGAAAAAAACAAGTTAAAAATAAAAGAATATATTGGTGTTGAAAACTTATTTGATTCTTTTAAATTAAATAATGCAGGATATGCTTTGATGATGAAAGTAGATCAGTATGATGAAATTCATTTTACGACTTACTATAAATATGGTGACTTTGTAAAAAGTAGTATAAAAAAATGTATTATTTCTTCTTTGAAAAAGAAACAAAAATATATTGAATTGGATTCATGGAATTTTTTAATTATTGATTTAGAAGGAGACGCAGAAGATGCAAAGAATCTTTTTCAATGTATTACCAATTCAATAAATCAGTTATTAAATGATAAGAAACAAAAAATCTATTTTTCAATAGCTGCAGGAGCTATTGAATTGAGTAAAGAATTTTATTCTTATGACAGAGTGTTAGAGTGTTTGAATTTTTCTTTAAATCGTGCAGAGGGATTTAATGGAAATAAGTTCTATCTATTTGATATGCAACACTATATAAGATTAAAAAGAAAAGAAGAAATATTAAAACATATTTATTGGGCTATTAATCATGATTTTGAAGGTTTCGAACTTTATTATCAGCCGATTATTGATATAAATACAAAATCAATAATAACTTTAGAAGCACTATTGAGATTAAAAATGAAAGATGAGTACATTCAACCGAAAGAATTTATTTCTTTACTTGAACAAACACACTTAATTCTTCCTGTGGGAAGATGGGTTTTAAAAACAGCTATGGAAAGTTGGAAAGAATTGCAACAATTGATTCCAGGTCTAAAAATGAATGTGAATATGTCATTTGTGCAAGTAAATCAAAATAACAGTGTTCAAATGATTATAGATATTATAAAAGAAATAGATACAACTTTATTAGGAATAGAAATAACAGAAACAGGGGAATTAAATTCAAATCAATATTATAATTTTTGTATAGGGCTAGAAAAAGGGAAAAGAGCACTTATATTAGATGATTACGGATCTGGATTTTCAAATGTACATCGTTTAACAGCGGCAAAACCACAATATATAAAAATTGATCATTCATTTACAAAACATATTATAAAATCGGATTATTATCGAAAAATATTAAAAAATACTATTACAGATGTAATTAAATCTTTAGGCGCTGATTATATGCAAGGTTGTTTATTTGCAAGACCAATGGATAAGCATTCTTTTATAAAAAATCATAAAAGAATGAGTGAAAATTTCTTAAATAACTAAAAGAAGATATATAGGGGGAAATATGAATTTAGATTTTTTAAAAAGGATAACAGGGGGACTATTCTTATTAACAACAGAATTTAACGGTATAAAGAATGGTTGTATTATTAATAATTGTATGGAGGTTTCAACAAATCCATCATGTATTTCTATATCGGTTATGAAAAATAGTTATACAAATGAATTGATAGAAAAAAGCAAAAAATTTGCGATTAGTATTTTAAATAAAGATGTATCAAGTGAAATGGTAAAGAAGTTTGAACTTTTTTCAGGAAGAAAAAATGATAAGTTTCAAAATATTTCAACAGTTATGGATAAAAATAATGTTCCTTATGTAACAAAAAATGTAAGCACTGTCATAAGCGCTAATGTAATCAGTAAATTTGATTTAGGAACACATACACTCTTTATTGCGCAAGTTATTGATATCAATGATATCAATAATAGTAAGCCTATTACATACGATGAATATCAAAAAAATGTGGTATTAAAAGAAAAAAAATAAAGCATCATCTCAACATATTATAGGATGGAAATGTCGAAGATGTGGTTATGTACATATTGGTGAAATACTGCCTAATAATTTTATTTGTCCTTTATGTGGCCGAGGAAAGGATGACTTTGATCCTATATTTAAAGAGGAAATAGAAAATTGAATTTAGTAGTATATTATCAAAGTAATGGAAAAGTAGTAAATCACAAGTATTATATTGAAGTGATTGATCATGATAGTTGTTCATCTGTTAAATTTGATCTAATTACAAAAAGATTTATATTCTTTGAAAAAAGAAGAATAAGAAAAAGAGTTTATATGGAATTAAATAAATCAAAGTTACTTTTAGAAAGTATGGATTTTAACTTATCATGTAATGAAAAATTACAATTTCCTGTATTAAAAATATAGCAGGGGTATTAAATGAGAGATGAATGTGGTCTTAGAAAGTTAAAAATCATATAAAAACAGCTGTGAAGAGTAAATTTTTTCTAGCTAAAAAATATGATAAAATAGTAGTAAAAAGGGAGAATATGGGGAACCATGTTCTCTTATTTTGTAAGCGCCAACCAAAATCTAACGAAAGGATATTTCATCATGCAAAGTATAACACATTTAATTAATTCTATTGAATCTTTTTCTAAACAAAATTTTAAATTCTCTCAATATTTTCAACCTTTAAACATCTTGAACAAGATTCCTGATTCTATTTCTGATCATTTAAACAATGTTGATTTCATTTATCATCTTGATGAAGCTTCCAAACATATTGATTGGCTCAATGACTTCTTTGAAAACAATATCAATCCCATTACCAAGAAACAGCTGTCTCATTTGAAATCTTCTAATAATAAAGATATCCAAATCCCTTATGCTGATTTAAAAGTTGATGAACCTCCTCTTTTTAAAAATGATTCTGTTCAACAGCTTTCTTTTGAAGATATCAATCGTAATGGCACTATCACACCTGTAAAAAGAAGAGACCCTGATTCTTTTAACTTTGATGGTATTTGTCCTTACTGTGGTGATAAAGCTAAAGATTTTATCTCTATCGTTGAAAACAAAATTAAATCTAACAAGCTCTCTTCTATTGATGAAACCATCAATTATTTGATTCTTCATCAATCTGATGAAATCGCTAATTTAGAAACTATTTCTACTAAAACCTTTTACAACTATGTACATCAAGGGAGAACATCTATAAAACCTATCGATCTTCCTCGTATGGTTAGAAAGAAGACAAAGAAAAACTGGAAAACCTATATTCCTAAAAGAAAAAAGGAACTTCCATTGCAGAAAGACCAGATTATATCAATGAAAGAGGTGAATTTGGTCATTGGGAAGGTGATCTGGTTACTGGTCCCAGAGATGGACAAAATGGAGCTTATCTTACTTTATTAGAAAGAAAAACTCGATTTTATTATATGATTTCTATTTCTTCCAAATCATCAAAGAAGGTATATATGCAAATCAACAAGCTTCACAAGTTTTATGGGAACAGCTTTAAAGATATTTTCAAATCCATTACTTTTGATAACGGTAATGAGTTTTCAAGATGGAAAGATATGGAAATAAAGCCCAACACAAAAGAACTAAAATTTATCTTGGTAGACCCTATCATTCTTGTGATAGAGCTTCAAATGAAAACTGCAACGCTCTTGTCAGGTATTTTATTAAAAAGGGAACAGATATTAATACAATCGATAAAAAAGCAAGCATTGATATAAACAACAAAATAAATCAAAAGAAAAGGAAGATACTTGGATATCTTCCTGCTGAAAAATTATTTCTTGACGAATTAACAAAAATTAACGTAACTGAAAATACGATTTTCTATAAAAATTAATTACTTTTTTCTCTTATTTCCAGTTTCTGCTTGCAATTCGGGTTTTTATAAAAAAAAGATTAGTCGATTTAAAATGTGGCAAGTATAGAAAACCTATTTTAAAAGGAAAATACGCTAAAACGACAATGACAACATAGTTTTAAAATAAATTCCCAAAAATTTGCAATAATTTACTAAAAAAATGAGAAAAACATATATATACTAAGTGTTAATATTTATATATATATTAAGTATTAATATATATATAAATATTAAGCAGGGCAGTTTAGTCTAAAAATAAAATAAATTATATTTGTTTTACAAATATATAGTAGTCTCTACTGGTCTGACTTAGCTTAGAATATGGAAAGGGAGGAAAAATATACAATGAAGAAAATCTTAAAACTTGTTATTTGTTGTGTTTTAGTGTTAGGATTGATTACAACTATTTCGGCTAATACTAATAAAACTAGTGCACTTGGTGAAACTAGTAATATTGAAAGTTTTGAAACGAAATATAACTATGATACAATTGATGTCAATAAATCACCTAATTTTCACGTTAATGACACAACATCAGATGCTTCACGCATTCGTACTTCGCCGCATTTTATTAATACTAATAAATTTACGACGAGTAATGAAAAAAAATGCACAATTAAATAAATATGGAGCAATATTGTTGTTATCAGATTTATGGTGTGCTTATGATTGGGGAGATGCAAATGTTAGCTATGATCAAGTATTAAAAAATGAGTGGGCACTATCACCCCAAACAAATATTAACAATATTGTAGTTGATGTCAAAACAAAAGATGGAACGTTTAGCAGACGAACATTACAGTTCAATGATGCAGATTGGAAGATGTATTTAGAGGTTAAGGATACTAATGGGGACAGAGCAGTTTTCACACCGAACAATAGTAATGGAACAATTAGAATTAAGAAAAATGGAACTAATACGGATATCACTACTTTAAAGTTAGTTCAAGGTCGTGTTACTAAGCAAATGAATAAGGGAATCATTGAATCAAGTAAACATAATTTCGATATGTTTAAAGGAGGTTATGGTAGCCCAAGTTACAATACAAACCAATGGAAACCTGAATACGCTCAAAATTTAAATCAATATACTACTTATTTTGTTAGAACTGTAAATTTTGGAGGAAAAATTGGATCGGTTGATTTGCTTATAAAAGCTACTAATATTATTGATGTAAACTGTTCTGGTTGTTTAACATACGCGATGAGCAAGCCAACTATTGTAAATCAGCAAGCTATTAAAATCAATAAAAGAAGTATAAATTTTGATAAAAATAAAGATTCAAAAAATGTTCAATTCAGTATTACAGGTGACAATACTGCTAATGTTAATTTAACTTTAAATGGCGAAGGTAGTGCTACCGATAATGTTCAAATTCCTATGCCAACAGATAAGGATGAATTTGAAATTGATGTCAAAGAAGTTTACGGCAATGGTTTTAAAACTACACCAGAAAATGGCTACCATGTGAAATTTAAATCTAAATATGCAATCAATGGAATTAATCATATCAAAATTTGGAGTTATTCATTAGATAATGGAAATACATGGAGCGAATATGAAGAAATTCCTAATTTAAATTTTATTAACGCTAAGCCTAAAGTTACTTATACAACAGATGGGCATGGAACATTAAGTAAAAATGAAGAAATTGTTGATATCAATGGTAGCCCAGAAGGAGTTAAAGATACTCCAAATGAAGGGTACAATTTTAAAAATTATGTTGTAAATAAAGACGTAAAATTAAGAGATGGTACTGTTATTAAAGCAGGAAACGCTATTGAAGAAAATCAAATTTCTCAAATTGTAGTTGAAGAAGATATTGAAATTCAAGCAGTTCATGAATCAAAAATTGATATATCATTAGATGACCGTTTTACATGTAATCAACCAGTTGACAAAGTTTATAATGGTCAAGAACAAAAGTGGACTCCAACTATTAAAGATAATGTTACAGGAAAAGATTTAGTTGAAGGTGTTGATTATGATGTTGTTTATAGTCAAGATTTAACAAATGTAGGTGATGTAACAGTATCTATCAAAGGTAAAGGTATATATCAAGGTGAAAAGCCACTTTCATATAAAATTACCCCTAAAAAAGTTAAATTAACAGCAAACAGCGCAGAAAAAGAATATGATGGGAACCCAATTAGTGATTCTGGATATTCTGTATCTGACGGTGGATTTGTTAAAGGAGAAGAATTTGATATTAGAGTTACTGGTGAGCAAACATTTGTTGGTGAATCGAGCAACACAATTACAGCAGTAACTCCTAAAGGTAATGCTAAAAAAGAAAACTATACAATTGAGTTGGTTCCTGGAATTTTAAAGGTTACTGATGGAACTAAAAACAAACCAATTGATTCTAACAAAGTTATTAAAAAATCACATGACAATTCTAAAACTTATAGGTTGGGAGAAGTCGTTGAATTTACTATTGAAGCTACTAATATTTATGGTCAAAATAAAAATATGATTATTGAAGAGCAAGAAGGGGTTACTATTACTGGTAATACAAGGTTTGAAAATGTCGAACCTGGAAAAACTGTAACCACTACAGCTCAACATACAGTTACTGAAGCAGACATACTAAAAGGTACTGTATATACAAATAAAGTAAGTGTTTCTTTTGAAAATGGTAAGAAATTTGAAAATACTGATAAGGTAGCTATTGAAACTAAAAATTCTAAATTAACAGTAAATAAACGTACTGTAAGTACACCAAAAGACGGGAATGTGTACGCTCTAGGTGAAAAAATTGAATATGAAATTTCAGTTACAAATAGCGGTAATCTAACTGTTAAAAATATAGAAGTAAATGATGAATTAACAGGAGATAAATGGACTGTAAAGGAATTAGCGCCTGGGCAAACAAGCGAAACTTTTAGAACATCTTATACTGTAACTGAGAAAGATGTTTTAGCAGGTACTGTAAAAAACAAAGCAACAGCTAAAGGAGAAAGTCCTGATAAGGACAACTTAGAAACAAAAGTTGATCCTGGAATAAGGGAAGAAGCTGTTGAAACTTCTAAACCAAGTTTTGTAGTTATTAAAGGAGCTCAAGAAGGTTCTTACAAATTAGGTGAAACAGTTGTTTATAACATTAAAGTTATTAACAACGGTAATGTATCAATCAACGACATCAATGTTAGAGATGATTTAACTGGTGATACTTGGACAATTGATACTTTAAAACCAGGAGAAGAAAAAGAATTAACTGCTAAGTATGTTATTACTGAAGATAACATATTAGATGGTGAAATTGTAAATGTTGCTAGTGCTAAAGGTCAAGATCCAAAAGGGAATGATATAGAAGAAACTGGTTCATCAACAATTACTCCAGAAGAAATTAATGCTCATATGATTGTTAATAAGAAAACAGTAAGCAATCCAAAAGACGGTAAATCTTATAAATATGGTGAAGAAATTAAATATGAAATCACTGTAGCAAATGACGGAAATGTTACTTTATACAATGTTAATGTTAGTGATAAATTAACAGGAGATAAATGGACTATTAAAGAATTAACTCCTGGAGAAACTAGTAAAGTATTCAAAACATCTTATAAAGTAACTGAAAAAGATGTTCTAGCAGGTTCAGTTGTTAATACAGCAACCGCAACAAGTGATGATATCTTAGATAAAATTACTCCAGAAGTCGTTCCTGGTAAACAAGAAGAAAATGTAGAAGCTGCAATTTCAAGTGTTTTAGTTGAAAAAAAAGCTAAAGAAGGTACATATAAAGTAGGTAATACTGTAACTTATGAAATTAAAGTTATCAACAATGGTAATGTTACTGTTTCGGGAATCAAAGTTATTGATGAATTAACAGGAGATAAATGGACTATTGATAACTTAAAGCCAGGAGAAGAAAAAATATTCACTACTAAATATGTAATAAAAAAAGCAGATGAAGATAGAGGATATGTAAAAAATACTGTTAAAGTAGAAGGATTAGGATCTAATGGAAAAGATGTCAGTGTTAATGGTGAATCAACAATTAAAGTTGAAAAAACTGAAGTTGTTACAAAACCTACAACAGGTGATGATACTCAATTAATTCTATGGGCTACTTTAGCAATAACATGTGGTGGAATTATTATTTATTTAACTTCTAAAATAAGAAGAAAAGAAGAAAAATAATATTTATTGAATTGATTACTACAATAGAAATCATTCAATAGATAAAACTTAGTAGAAACAGATCTCATGAAACAGAAGAGGTCTGTTTTTACTACATATATTAAAACCACAAGATTTTGAAAAGCAGTTTCAAATATCATGGCTTGAAATAAAACCTAACAAATGATGTGGGGCAAATTTGCCCCACGTTTCTTTATACATTAGAAATCAATTTCGGAAATATCTAAGTCTGATGATGTATCAACATCATCATTTTGTGCGACAGGCAGTTGCTTATATGCCATGTTTATAGGGGCATGATATTTTCTATTTACAAATGGTTGCTCAAGATAGTTAGCTATAAACTTGAAATGTGTCAAGGAATATAGAAATCCTGTAGGTGAAAGTCCTACCTCATGTGCACTAGTGCTATTCGAGAAGCTTAATCTAGTGCACCACTGTGAAGTGATGTGTGAAGGAGATGACCAATTGAATTGTTTGTAAAGACGTTGAAAGAATGAAATGATTCTTACTTTAAGGTTATATTGTAGGCCATCAGCTTCTTTAGATGGATTGAAAATCACATCTACAAGATAAATATCTCTAAATTGTGCTATAGTGATATTAGGGTATGGTTTTTTAAAATTGACAATGTAATCAATTTCATTGTCGGATGCACGATTGTTGGCTGCCAAACCTTTATCACTGTGGTTCAATGTAGAATCTATACCTTTTTCTTTTAAAGGACGAATAAGCTGACGCTTAGAATGGCCAGTAATAATAGCTAATTTGTCATAAGATAAATTATGATCATCATTTAATTTTTTAGACAATAAATCAATAGCTTCTTTTTTGTCCAATAAAAAAACCTCCTTCATATAACATGATAGAGGATAAATTATAGAAAGAAAATAATGGTGACATTTTTGCGGGATTTTACGGTGACATAATTGCTGAATCTTAACAGAAATATAAATGTTGTTGTTAAAATCATAAAGATATGCTATTTTGATAGATAGGAGATAATGAGGAGGGGTGTGTATAGAAAGTGAAACAATAACAAATCATTGTCTTGTTAATTGAATAAATGATAAATAATTGTTGAATAAAGAAGGACTATTAAAAATATAGAGAACTCACCTAAGTAGAAAAAATATCTAAGTCGAAAAGAATTTAGTTGAATTAGAGAAAAGTTGGGTTTGAGATGATCTTTACCTTTTTATATTAATGTTAATGAAGCCTTTATGTAAAGCAACAGACAATGAAATCGACAAAGAGTATTTTTTTAGATTTATGGGAGAGATAAACTCAAGTTTATAAGTTTATTTGCTTTCGGTAAAGGAGATGAATGTATGAGAAAAAAATCAAAGAAAGCAATAAGTAGTATTTTAGTTTTGTTTGTGTTGTTTCAAATAGTATGTCCCGTTTCTTCCTATGCAATAGAAAATGGTGGACAAGAAACTCAAGAAACGACGAATGAAAGCTTAGTGATGGATGAAAACACTGGTAAAGATGAAGATAACAGTGCTCAGGATTCTTCAAAAGATGAAGAAAATATTGTTGTTATGGCTGCTCACCAAAGTGAAGACTATAAATATCTTTCTGATTTAGATTATATTACAGAAAATAATTGGTCTTATGCAGGATGGGGAGAAATCAAAAAAGACAAGAATATTGAAAATGGGCAAATCAGTTTACTTGTTGATGGAACAAGGGTCTATTTCAGTAAAGGTATGGGAGCGCATGCTTCTTCACAACTTACCTATGATGTTTCTGGTTTTTCAGGTACATATACCCGATTTGTTTCTAAAATGGGAGTCGATGCTTCTAAAAATGGTCTAGGAGAAGTTTGGTTTAGAATTTCTGCTTCAAAGGATGGAACAAATTGGGATGAACTTTATAAATCAAATCCAGTAACTTCAAAAGACAATGCCTTAGATGTAGATTTAAATATTAAAGATTATAAATATTTAAGATTATATGCAGATAAAAATGGCTCAAATGCAGTAGATCATGCTGTTTATGCAGATTCGCGAATTGTAAAAGAAAACTATGATCTTTCATCAGAACTTTTTGATGATATTAAAAAGGTATCTTACTATGATGAAATTCTTTCTAAAAATACAGTAGAAGAAAACTATAATAATCATTTCGATACAGTATTAAAAAGAGAATTTGTTAATCGCATGGGTTATTGGAATTTACAAAACAGTATCAAAGATGATGATACTGGTGAAGCTAAAGAAGCTATTAAATGGATTTTTAATGACCAAGAAAACTTACAACTATTTATTGAAACTGGAAATGTAGGAGATTCTTTAAAATGTGTTAGTCTATTAAAAGAATTATATAGTAAGCACAAAGATGATCTTAATGATCAAACACAAGGTGATGTTTATAAAAAGATGATGATTGCCTTAGCAATTGCTTATAGTACAGATAGAAACGGTTCACCGTTGAGTTTCAATATGCAACCGAATTCTTATGATGCTTTAAAAAGATATGAAATTATAAAAAACTTATACGATTCAGGTCTGTTTGCTAGAAAAGATGAATTTAGTACATACAACATGGAACTTATTCGAATGGTAATGAATGATTCTATTAGTAATGATGAAATCGATTGGTTAAGACATTACTCGCAATCACGTCATGGAACGGATCTCAATAAAGCTCTAAACCCTTATAATTATATGCATTATGTTTCACCAAACTATGCTCAAGATAAACTTTATGATGCAAACAATAAAGAAACATATGATACGAAGTATCAATTAAGTAAATATAACATTCCTTATGGATTAAATAGTGATGGAACAAAGACATCAAGAACATGGATGGTTATGGAAGCTGGAGGTATTTGTTGGAATATTTCAAGATTAGGACAAAACTTAAATCGTGTTTATGGAATACCAACAGTAGGTATCTATCAACCAGCTCATGAATCTTATTTTACTTATTCACAAAATAGTGATGGTAAAGGTATCTGGAGTATTGGAAACAATATTTTTGGTTGGGGACAAAGTTCGTCAAAATGGTATGGTGGAAATGGAACACGTTTATTATTAAATTGGAATAATAAATCATTTACACGACCACATATGGGATTAAAGGTTGATCTAGGTAATGGAGTGAAATCGGATGTAGGAAATAACGGTGGATATCAATTATTAGGACAAGCTGCTTTAAATAACTATGAAGCTTATCAAAAATCGCTTTATTATAACTTAATTGCTAATTCTTATGAAAGTGGAACACAAAAAGAAGAAGTTTATAATAAAGCACTAGAAGTTTTAGATATCAATTTAGATAGTTTTGAAGCAATACTTAATCTTTATAAACAAAAAGGTGATAAAGTAACAAGTGCAAATTGGCTAGAATTCGCTAAAAGAGTGATTTCAACATATACATACTATCCAATGGCTATGACAGATTTATTAAGAGTGATTAATCCTTATTTGAATAGAGAAGATGCACTAGAAGTTGATATGTTAAAAACAGAAGCTTTGAATAAAGCTTTAAATGCGACAGATGATGAAGTGTTACAATCAGGAGCATGTAGAGAAATTGCCCGTGAACTCCTAGGCAGTGACAAAGTCGATTTAGCTTCATTCTCTTTTGATGGAGAAAATGCGGGTAAGATCGTTATGAATTCAAAATATGATGATTATGATTTCCAAGTCCAATATAGTCTGGATGGGGGAAATACTTGGGAAACCTCATTAGAACATAAAATAGTTTTATCTAAAAAACAAATCGAAAGTATTACTGCTGATAATGATATCCAAGTTAAAATATCAGGATCAAATCAAGTGTTTACGATTGATATTTTAAAAGGTGAAAATATTTCTTCAAAAACACTTGCGATGAATGATGATGAAGATTCCTTTGTTGGAAAAACAGAAGTTTTAGAATATAGTATAGACAATGGAAAAACATGGAAGGCTTTTGATCGTGATACGAGAATTACAGGAAATCAAACAGTGCTTGCTCGATACAGAGCACATGGGGTGTATTTAAGTGGAGATAGTACAGAATATAACTTTACTGAAAATAACGATAAAGAGAAAAAATATGTTTACGTTAAAGATATTTCTTACGTATCTTCTGGAAGTTCTCAAAGTGGATATGCTGCAAAAAATATGATCGATGCCAGTCCATTTACAACATGGCATACAACGTGGGGACAAGTTGCTAAAGATAAAACCTATGTCGTAAGCTTTAATGAAGTAAAATATTTATCACAAATTACCTATGATCCTGCCGATGGTGTCAATGGGCGAATCAAATCAGCAAAGGTTTATGTAAGTTTAGATGGTAAAGAATGGACCTTAGCGGGAGAAAAAACAAATATGGCAAATAACACCGCCAGAAAAGAACTTGTTTTAGATGAATCTCTTCCAGCAAAATTTGTGAAAATCGAAGCAACGGAAACTTATGGAAACCACGAAGGACCAAATAAATATGTAAGTGGAAGAAGATTCAATTATTATGAAGATACAACAAAAATATATAAAGATCCAAGTATCGAATATTCAGTAACTTCACTTACTAATAAAGATGTTGTAGCGACTTTACAACTTCCTTCAGGATTTAAAGCTGTTGGTGAAAGTACATATACATTTGATAAAAATGGTGAACATACATTCACTTATAAAGATTTAAATAATAAAGAAAAAACAATCAAAGCCAAAGTTTCATGGATCGATAAAGAAGTTCCAACTGCTACAGTAGAATATGATATTATAGAAAAAACAGAATTTGCGGTGAAAGCAACTTTAAAAGATTTTTCAAAAGAAAATGTAAAAGTGCTTAATGGTGATGAAAATGGTAGTCATACTTTTACAAAAAATGGCGAATTTACTTTTATGATTCAAGATGAAGCAGGTAATATTGGTTATGTTACCGCAAAAGTAACATGGATTACGGCTAAAGATACTGAGGTGGATGATGATTTATATGTTAAATCAGACGATTATGTTGTTAAAGATGATGTAATTAAAAATATTGATGCAAATACTTCATTAGAAGAATTAAAATCAAAATTAAATACAAATGCGAAACAATTCAAACTTATTAAAAATGGTCAAGAAGTTGATATAATTTCAACAGGAACAATTCTTGTTCTTGATAATGATAGAAGTTATACATTAGTTGTAACTGGAGATATTAATGGTGATAGTTATCATAATGAATTAGATCTAACTCTTTTAATTAATCACTTGTTAGATCGTACTTTGATTCAAAATGAAATAGAATCAATGGCATCGGATATGAATGATGATGGTGAAATTGATATTGTCGATCTTTCAATAATGAACAAGAAAACACTTAATTAGTGGTAAAAGAAGGAGAAAAAGATGAAAAGAAAAATTATCTCAGTTATAACAACTTTTGTATTAATACTATCTTCTCATTTTTCAATGATTTACGCATTGGATAAACCTCATTTGAATTTAAATGAAAAAGAAGATTCAGTAGAAGTAACACTGAATCTTCCCAAAGTAGAAAATGGGTTAGATGCTTTCTCTGGTAAAATTGATTATGATCAAAATAAATTAGAACTTGTTAAAGTAAAACAGGTATCAAAAAAATTAAAAACACCAGAGTATAATGAAAAGAATGGAAAATTTATTTTATTGATCAATTCTAAAACCATTAATGAATCGGTTGATGCAGTATGCTTTACATTTAAAGTTAAGAAAAATGTTACAGGGGATACAACGGTAAAGGTAACAAAATTAACAGGATCTACTTCAAAAAATCAAAAGATTAATTTAGATGATGTACAAACTGTTTTTACAACAGATAAGAAAGAAAACAATTCCAGTACGGGTAACGGTTCTAATAGTTCAAATACATCTAAAGACAATGGTTCAAAAAATGATACGAATAAATCAAATACAACCAATAAACCAAATGATTCTCATAAAAATAGTGATGGGAAAAACACAAGTAAACAAAATAAGGTTAGTTCAAATGATAGTTTAAGTAAAGAGGAGACTAAAAAAGATACTGATACTAATAAAACAACATCTTCCGAAGATAAAACTTCTTCAAATGAAGATGAAAGAAGCGTTTTACAAGATGACAGTAAACAAAAAAAGGAAAAAGAAAATAAAAAAAATATTAATGGAAAACCGATAGTTGAAAAAAAAGAACTAATCTATCCAAAAATCTTGATAGTCGTTGCACTTTTGATTTCATTGTTACTACTATATCTAAGAAAGAAAAAATAGATAAAAGAAAGGGTAGCCAAATAATTTAGAGGAAAAGCTAAATTATTTAGGGAACCACTTTAAGGGAGATTAAGAAAACTCTGTTGAAAGTTAGGGGTTCTCTAGGTGGCTAACCTAAAATACTAAAATAAAATTTATGAAAAAGAGAGCAAATACGGAATGTAACTGTTGGCACCTTCTATTTTGTCATAGCCGTTAGTTCCATAATAATTCTGCTTATATGTACGATTGAGCCTCTCTTCAATTTGTGGCGCTCTAAATAATCGAGTGCTTTAGCGAAATTCGCTCTAAATTATTAAGGGGG
>ERZ838839.2155-NODE-2155-length-16043-cov-2.825682_pt1 | contig 16043 bp, 15 predicted proteins | sample MGYA00519909_ERZ838839 | MGnify/ENA primary metagenome ERZ838839 (study PRJEB31850, sample SAMEA3708843) | human gut metagenome | biome: human gut; feature: human-associated habitat; material: faeces | place: China | collected 2014 ... | reverse complement strand
CACCGAAAGAGAAGTTCCGTATACACGTATCATTGAGCATAAACATTTTGAATTCGGAAAACAGGAAAAGACAGTTATCTCTAAAGAGTACTCTTCAGAATGGAAAGTAGGAATGGAACCGTATTATCCGGTAAATAACGAACAGAACAATAAGCTGTTTGAAGAATATAGAAAGCTTGCAGAGCAGGAAAAGAATGTGATCTTTGGTGGACGTCTTGGAAATTATAAGTATTATGATATGGATAAGGTAATTGAGGCGGCACTGGAGATGGTGGCTGAGGAATTATAAAGGGGTTGAATAAATCAGGATGTGTCGAAAAGCATATCCTGATTTAAATTGTCTGTAAAGAGAGGAAATAAAATGAATTGGATAAAGTAAATTAACAATAAGGTAGAGGGGAAATGGATAAATTCATCTTATGAATTCAAATGCAATCTATCAGAAATATTTTTTCTTGGAATTTTTGCTGTATGGCTGATTTTGACTTACAGCTGGACAACGATGGCACATATTCCGTGGCCACCTTTTTTTATTTCTGTGTTCAGATAGGGATTGGACTGGTAGTATTGTTCCGGTATATGGTGATGAGACCAGTGGATATAAAGAAAATATTATTTGTATTTCTGATTATTGGATCATTTGTAATTGCAAGGAGATATTCTGGAGCTGATGATTGCTTGAAACGGGATTATTGATTGCAGGATATACAGGAGTTATCACGAATTTGGTTTACCATAGGGGAGATCAGGTGCGGATGTCATTTGGGTTTATTTATCCTACAGATTTTGCGGCGGGCATTGTTTTTATGATAACAGCATGGATTGTACTCCGACAGGCAAGATGCACATGGATAGAAATTGGAATGATGATAATCAGTGTGGTTCTGTTTGAAAAATATTGTGATGTACGGAATAGTGAAGCGGTAATGGTACTTTTGATTTTAGGTGTTGTTTATTTGAAAATCAGAAATAAATTTGCTGAAAGAAAAGGAAAGAAATATACACCATCGATGCTATTAAAATTGTTATGTCTGGCGGCACCGTATGGTTTGGCTGGATTTATGATTTTAGTTTCCAGATTTTATCAACCAAATGTTGAATGGATGGCAAAACTGAATACTCTTTTTACAACTCGACTGTCTTTAGGTAAAGAAACTTTTGACAGGTATGATATTCAGATATGGGGACAGGACATTCCGATGCGTGGAAATGGAGGAACAGCTGAAGTGGTAGCAGACTATTTCTTTATTGATAGTTCTTATGTGAATATTTTGATGAGGTTAGGACTGGTGGTATTTATACTGGTTATGCTGATTATTTCAATTATAATGATCAAAAACTTAAATCATCCATATATGTTAATGGCTATGGCAATTGTCTGCATTCATTCAGTAATGGAGCATCATATGTTTGAAGCGTATTATGATGTGTTTTTGATGCTTCCGTTTGCGAATTTTGATGTGAAGGATATCGGAAAAAGACAGAGAAAATGTGGAAATTGAGTGGGGGAATAAATGTTATGTGTTATTGGACGAGGGATAATAGATATTTTCGGCTGTATATGTGCATGTGTGATTGTTATTTTAATCTCCAAAATGATTGAGTGTAAGATGAAATATATTGGTGGAAGTTTGGCATATCTTGGAAGAGATAGTTTGTTGATATTGTGTGTGCATATTGTAGAACTTGATCTTCTTCCGTGGTGGCAGATAACAGAAAAATATGTTGTGAATGGAATGTCAGCAAATATTCAGTTGATTTTGATTATTGCCGGTAAAGTGCTTTTAGATTTAGGGGGTGCATTTGTTTTATCAAAGATTACTTTGGTTAGAAAAATTTTGGCTTTAAAAACTAAGTGTAAGTTATTAAGCAATGACAGATTGGAACATTTTTTAGAATTTGTATTGCTTGTGAATATTGCAATTCTTTTATATTTATGATTTACTATATTATGTATGTTTGTAAATACTAAGTAAAGGAAATGAAAGGAAAATGAAAAAACCAAAGATAAAGAGTATCGGATATGGATTTTATTGTATTCTAATGATCATAATATCGGTTCTTGGATTTATTCTTTATAATCTGGGAAACTGGGTATTAGACACGTGGGGGCTGTTGTCTATCGATGAAATTATTTTTCATCTGAAAGTACCGCTTGATGGGACAAACTCAGATGTAGTACTGGATGGGATCAATGCATGTGTACCATTGGCAGTATTAGTATTATTTTTATCTATTTTCCTGATTATAGGATTAAGGAATAAGCATGGAAAATGTATGATTGCGTTATTTCTTGTAGCTGTGATTGCCGGTGGAAGTGCAGGTGAAGCAGCTTGTAAAGTATATGATGAACTGGATGTAAAAGAATATCTTGCGAGTCAGAAGAAAGAATCGCATTTTATTGAACAGAATTATGTGGATCCACGTACAACGAAGATTACATTTCCAGAACAAAAAAGAAATCTGATTTATATTTATCTGGAGTCGATGGAATCCACTTATGCGTCAAAAGAAGATGGCGGTGGAATGGATTTCAACTGTATTCCGGAATTGACGACTCTTGCAGAAGAAAATACTAATTTTTCCAATTCAGATAAATTGGGTGGTGGATATCCTGCGTATGGATGCACATGGACGATGGGAGGGATTTTCGCCCAGACATCTGGAATTCCAATAAAAAATACAGAAGATATTAGAAATGTGAATGAAGATATTAATGATACGTTAGCGCAGCAGACATCCTTTTCTTCAAAAGCAAAAAATTTAGAAGATATTTTATCAGAAGAAGGATATAATCAATATTTTATGATTGGATCAGATGCTACTTTTGGAGGAAGAAGAACATACTTTGAGAGCCATGGTAAAACAGAAATATTTGATTATACTACGGCTGTAGAAGAAGGAAAAATCCCAGAAGGTTATTGGGTATGGTGGGGGTATGAAGATCAAAAGTTATTTGAAAATGCAAAAGAAAAGTTAAGCGAAATAGGAACAAAGGACGAGCCATTTAATTTTACAATGTTGACAGTAGATACTCATTTTGAAGATGGATATGTATGTGAGCAGTGTCAAAATGAATTTGGAGATAATCAATATGCAAATGTAATGGCATGTTCAAGTAGACAGGTTGATGCATTTGTTAAGTGGATTCAGGAGCAGCCATTTTATGAGAATACAACAATTATAATAAGCGGGGATCATTTAACAATGGATTCTGATTTTTGTGATGATGTGAATGATGATTATGAGCGTAGTGTATATAATGCATTTATAAATTTACCAGAAAATCTTGATACTTCTTTTGAAAAAACACATAATCGAGAATTTTCTACAATGGATATGTTTCCAACGACACTTGCAGCATTGGGAGCAGAGATTACAGGAGAGAAACTTGGTCTTGGTGTCAATTTATTTTCAGGTGTGGAGACTCTTACAGAACAATGCGGAAGAGAAAAATTAGATAAGGAACTGAAAAAGAAATCTACATTCTACGATATGCTGATTAACGATGTAGATATTAACATTTTGAAAAAGAAAAGAGCTGAAGAGGCTGAAAACCAGCAGGAGGAAAATACCGATAATCAGGACCAGCCAATGAATCAGCCAGATGCAGGTGTAGATACAAGTGGTATTGAAACGCCGGATGCATGGCAGGGGTATACGCAGGATAATTATCAGTATAATTATAATGACGGATCGAATGATTACTGGTATGACGAAGGAAATTCCTGGGACAATTCATGGAATGGAGGATATGATGATAATACTTATGTAGAACCAACTCCAACGCCGGAACCGACTCCAGCTCCAACGCCGGAACCAACACCAGATCCAACGCCAACACCAGATCCAGCGCCAGAGCCGACACCAACACCAGATCCGGCACCGGATTCAACACCAACTCCGGATCCCGGTGGAGGCGCAGAAAGCAATGCAGGCGGAACAACAGAAAATGTAAATTAGAGAAGAACTCCGGTTTATGCCGGGGTTTTTCTTCGGATAAATAAAGCAGAACGGAGTTGTCCGTAAATTGATACAATGAGAAATTCTACAAACAAGTAGACATTTCCCCATAAAAAGTGTAAGATAGAGTCTAAGAGTATTTATACTTACAATTAATATGGTTAGAAAGAGGAAAGTACATGAAGATGAAGTTTACGAAAAAAATAGCGACAATTCTTTTGTCTGTATGTCTGATCGTACCATGTTTTTCTGTGATGGCGCTAGCTGCAAATGGTGTGATATTCTTTTCTGATCTTGAGACAAGTGTCGGGGATGAATTTACGATCACAGGTACAGCAGTTGTCAGCGGAGATGTAATCGGAGACGCGACGATTCATATGACTTACGATCCTTCTTATATGCGATTTGAAGAGGGAGACGGAGTGAATGCAGACACGGATGGTAATCTGACATTTAAAGGTTCAGGTGACGGAAGTAGTGACCGGATTGAGTTTACAATGAAATTCCAGGCTCTCCAGGAAGGAAGTACAAGACTTGAACAGGGAGATGCGACGGTTACAGACAGCGCTGGAACAAGTGTGGCATGTGAAGAAGGATATGCGGATGTTACGATCGGAGCAGGAGATCCGAGCAAGATCAAGGATGTTGCGAGTGGAACAAGTGTCACGATTGATGGTCAGGAGTATACCTTATCCGGTGAGTTCTCAGACAGCATGATTCCAGCTGGATTTACAGCAGGAGAGATTACTTATAATGATTCGACGTATAAAGGTGCTGTGCAGGAAAAGACAGGACTTCAGATGGCTTACCTGGTAGACGGTGACGGAAAAGGCGATTTCTGGATGTATGATTCATCTGACAGCAGCTTCTCACCGGCAGAACAGGTTGTGATTTCAGATACTTATTCTATCGTAATTTTTGATGCAGGCAGTAAAGTGTCTATGCCATCAAAGTATTCAAAAGGAAATCTGGAGATCAACGGCAAGACTTTTGAAATCTGGGATGAACCGGACCGCGATGGTTTCTATGTATTATATGCAGTAAATAATGACGGTGAAGAATCTCTCTATTTATATGACTCTGTAGAGCATACTTATCAGAGAATGGAGACTCCGAAGTCTGCGACTACACCGGATAAGAAGAGTGCAAGCAAATTTGACGCAATTTTAGAAAAGATTTCCGATCATCTGATCTGGTTTGTAGCAGCGGCAGCAGTTATCGTTATTCTTCTGGTAATCTTCCTTCTTGTTTCCGTTGTGAAGTTACATAACCGCAACAGAGAGTTGGATGATCTGTATGATGAATATGAACTGGACGATGAGCCGCAACGTAATCCGGTAAAACCGATCCAGCCTGTTAAGGCAGAAAAGAAATCACAGTTCAAAAAGAGACAGGATGATGATTTCGAAGATGATTATGACGACTTCGATGATGATTTCGACGATGATGATTATTATGATGATGACTTCGACGATGATTATGATGACGAAGGAATAAGTGATGATACTCGCAGCGTTGATGAGTTTGATGATTATTTTGATGATGACGACTTTGATTCGTTCGATGATTATAATATCAAGAAAGAAAAGCGTAAAAAAGGTGATACTTTCGAAATGGATTTTATTGATCTGGATTAAAGAGAAAGGCGGGGATGACGATTGTTATTCCCGCTTATTCTTTACAAAAAGTCCCATATTTGCTACAATGTAACGAAAAGAGTAAAATTTATTTTCGCAAAAAAGACTGGAGGATATAGATAAATGTGTGGAATCGTAGGATATGTTGGATCGCAGCAGGCGGCTCCGATCTTACTGGATGGACTGTCAAAGCTGGAGTATCGTGGATATGATTCAGCAGGACTTGCTGTTCGTAATGGAACAGACGAGACAGAAGTTATCAAGGCGAAAGGCCGTTTGAAAGTACTGTTTGAGAAGACCAATGGTGGTGCAGCCGTTCCGGGAACCTGTGGAATCGGTCACACCAGATGGGCAACACACGGGGAACCGTCAGAGAACAATGCGCATCCGCATATGAGTGACGATGGCAATGTAGTTGCTGTACACAACGGTATTATTGAAAACTATCAGGAGTTAAAGAACAAGCTGCTCCGCAAAGGATATACATTCTACTCTGAGACGGATACAGAGGTTGCTGTTAAGCTGATCGATTATTATTATAAAAAGTATGAAGGAACACCGGTAGATGCGATCAACCATTCTCTGGTCCGTATTCGTGGATCTTATGCGCTTGCTGTGATGTTCAAGGATTATCCGGAAGAAATTTATGTGGCAAGAAAAGACAGTCCGATGATTCTTGGCGTAGGAGATGGAGAGAGTTTTATTGCATCAGATGTGCCGGCTATTTTGAAATATACAAGAAATGTATACTATATTGGCAACCTGGAGATGGCAAAGGTCAGCAAAGAGGAAATTACCTTCTACAATCTGGATGGTGAAGAAATCCAGAAGGAGATGAAGACCATCGAATGGGATGCGGAAGCAGCTGAAAAAGCTGGTTTTGAGCATTTTATGATGAAAGAGATCCATGAGCAGCCAAGAGCGGTTAAGGATACTCTGAATTCTGTATTAAAAGACGGAAAGATTGATCTGACAGATATCGGATTAGCGGAAGAGGATATCCGGAGAACAAGCCAGATTTACATTGTAGCATGTGGTTCTGCTTACCATGTAGGTATGGTGGCACAGTATGTGATCGAGGATCTGGTGAAGATTCCTGTTCGTGTGGAGCTGGCTTCTGAATTCCGTTACCGTAAGCCAATTCTGGATCCAAATGGTCTGGTGATCATTATCAGCCAGTCAGGAGAGACCGCAGACAGTCTTGCAGCGCTCCGTGAGACAAAAGCACAGGGAATCCGTACACTTGGAATTGTCAATGTAGTCGGATCTTCTATTGCAAGAGAAGCGGATAAGGTATTCTATACTCTTGCAGGACCGGAGATCTCTGTGGCAACAACGAAAGCGTACAGTACACAGCTGATGGCTTCTTACATCCTTGCAATTCAGTTTGCCAAAGTAAAAAATACAATCACTGAAGAGCAGTATGAAAATTATATTGCCGAATTACAGGCAATCCCGGAGAAGATTGAAAAGATTATTGAAGATAAAGAAAGAATCCAGTGGTTTGCAGCAAAGCAGGCAAACGCAAAGGACGCATTTTTTGTCGGACGTGGAATTGATTATGCAATCTGTATGGAAGGCAGCCTGAAGATGAAAGAGATCAGTTACGTTCATTCAGAGGCATATGCAGCGGGAGAACTCAAGCACGGAACCATTTCTCTGATAGAGGATGGAACGCTTGTGATCGGTGTGCTGACACAGCCGGAATTATATGAAAAGACGATCAGCAACATGGTAGAGTGCAAGAGCCGTGGTGCATATCTGATGGGACTTACAACTTATGGCAATTACAGCATTGAGGATACTGCTGATTTTGTGGTTTACATTCCGAAGACAGATGAGCATTTTGAGGCATCTCTTGCAGTGATTCCGCTGCAACTGATGGGATATTATGTATCCGTTGCAAAGGGACTGGATGTAGATAAGCCGCGTAATCTGGCAAAATCTGTAACGGTTGAATAAAGTGATGCAGGAAGTTCCAGCGGAATTTCCTGTTGAATAAACGAGATGAACGACATAAAAATGTGCCGTTCATCTTTTTTTTCATATTTTATCACACTTTCATCACAATTATGGGCTAAACTCTTAACTATAGAAAAGGAAAAGAAAGGAGTCTTGAATGATGGACAATCAGTACAATTATTACAGACCAGATTCAGATGAAAATAGAGGAGCAGGCAATCAGCAGGGATTCGGAGCAGGACCACAGAAGGATCCGAAGACTTCAAAGCCGAAAAAAGGTTACATGAAAAAAGTAGCACTTGTTGTAGGAGCAGCCGTATTATTTGGGGCAGTCGGCGGTGTGACGATGCAGGGAACCAGTTATCTGACTGGTAAGCTGCTTGGAAAGAATACAAAGAGTACCGTAGGCACAACAAAGACTGTATCGAACGCAAAGCTTACAACATCTACCAGTACAGTGACATCTGATGTATCAGATATCGTTGAAAATACACTTCCGTCAATTGTTTCTATTACCAATATGAGCGTACAGGAAGTACAGAATTTCTTCGGAGGAATCAGCCAGCAGGAGAGTGAAAGCGCCGGATCCGGTATCATCATCAGCCAGAATGATTCAGAACTCCTGGTTGTTACCAATAACCATGTTGTAGAAGGAAGTGATACACTTACTGTTACATTTAATGATGGTAACAGCGTGGAAGCGCAGATTAAAGGAACAGACTCCGCAAGGGATCTTGCAGTCGTAGCTGTTCCGCTTGATAAGATTTCAGACGATACAATGAATGCGATTAAGGTTGCAACACTTGGAGATTCAGATTCTCTGAAGGTTGGAGAACCTGCTATTGCAATCGGTAATGCACTTGGCTATGGGCAGTCTGTTACAACTGGTATCGTCAGTGCAACCGGACGAACAATTGATGGATTTGACGGAGAATACATCCAGACAGATGCAGCAATCAACCCTGGTAACAGTGGTGGAGCTCTTCTGAATGCAAATGGTGAGGTAATCGGTATCAACTCTGCAAAGATCAACAGCTCGGCAGTAGAGGGTATGGGATTTGCGATTCCGATCTCAGATGCAAGTGATGTTATCCAGAATCTGATGAATAAAGAGACAAGAAGTAAGGTTTCAGATGAAGAAAGAGGATATCTTGGAATCAAGGGATACGATGTATCTGAAGAAGGTGCACAGATGTACAATATGCCGACCGGTGTTTATGTCAAAGAAGTTATGAGTGGTGGCGGAGCTGAGAAAGCCGGTCTTACAAAAGGATCGATCATTACTGGTTTTGAGGGAAGTTCCATCAGTGGTATGAGCTCTCTTCAGGAACAACTTCAGTATTATAAAGCCGGAGAAGAGGTAACGCTTACCGTACAGATCCCGGATAAGAATGGTGAATATACAGAGAAAGATATCAAGGTTACACTTGGTAAAAATTCATAAAATGATGTGAACACGCCGTTTTATGGGAGTATGAGGTGTTCGAGGATTGCGGGAATTGCATAGCAATGGAGCAATCCGGTTACATCATAAAATACTAAAGAAAGATGCCGTCAGATCAGAAATGGTCTGGCGGCATTATTGATGTTACGACCTGTTTGAAACGGAAATGGGCATCAGATTATACCGGATGCAAAAGTCAGAACCCTTTTTAAAAAATTACCATACAATAATATTGCAGATATAAGAAAGGGGAGCCAAAACAATGCAAAATTGCAGAAATAATAATCCATATATGAGACGTGCAAATTGTGGGTGTGGCAATAATAACAATAGCTGTAATAGTAATTCATGTATGGCGAACAATGATGGAAGAAATCCATCGATGGCAGTACCTGTTTACCGAGAACGATCTGGATGTAGCGACCGGGACGATGCGTTAGATGGAATGCCGATCGCAATGGCTTATGTGCCATGGCAGAGCTGGAGACACATATACGAAGCCGGAAAAGGATTCCACAGAGGAACCATATTCGAAGAGCTTGATCTTCCGTTTAAGGGGAAAGGAGGATGTAATGCATGAATGAAATGCCAAATTCCAAACCTTGTAGAAAAGATCTCCTGATGCAGATTGGTCATGCGAGCTTTGCGGTAGATGATGTGAAGCTTTATCTGGACACTCATCCTCGTGATCAGGAAGCAATGGACTATTTTTATGAATATAATAAAAAAAGGAACCAGTTGTTGAAAGAATATGCAAAATATTATGGACCACTCACAGTAGATACCGCTGTTCCTTCCTGCTCAGACAGATGGAACTGGATCAACGAGCCATGGCCGTGGCAGGAAGGAGGGTGTTAGTTTATGTGGAATTATGAAAAACGTTTACAATATCCCGTAAAAATTACCCAGACCAATCCGAAGATGGCCCAGGTAATCATCAGTCAGTTCGGAGGACCGGATGGAGAATTAGCTGCGTCCATGCGTTATTTATCACAGAGGTACACCATGCCGTACAAAGAAGTGACAGGAATTTTAACCGATATTGGCACAGAGGAACTTGCCCACATGGAAATGATATGTGCCATTGTTTACCAGCTTACCAAGGATTTATCTCCGGAGGAAATTAAGGCTTCTGGTTTTGATAAATATTATGTGGACCATACACTTGCACTTTGGCCGCAGGCAGCCAGTGGAACACCGTGGACAGCAACTTATTTTCAGTCCAAGGGTGACCCAATTACAGATTTACATGAAGATATGGCTGCGGAACAGAAAGCCAGGACGACGTATGATAACATTTTAAGGCTTGTAAAAGACCCGGAAGTATGTGATCCAATTCGGTTTTTAAGAAAACGGGAAATTGTACATTACCAAAGATTTGGAGAAAGTTTAAGAATCGTTCAGGATAATCTGAACAGTAAGAACTTTTATGCAATCAATCCGGAGTTTGATAAGGATTCAAATTGTAGCTGTGGCAACTAAAACAGCGAGTATGGAAAAACGTCCCCAATTATAAAAATTATGTTATAAAAATCTGGTTCGATAAACAAGGTGCAACCTCATAGGCTGCACCTTGTTTAATGCCGGCCTACTAATGTTATTCTGTGTATACCATGCTGATATGCGATAATGCATAAATTCTACGCAGTATCTTATAATTAACGAGGGGAATGATCCTGGATATAATCCGCCAGCATCGAAATAAATTCGGATGCGGTCGGTTTGTCAAATACAGGATAACCAAGCAGCGGGCTTAAAATTTTATTAGAATTCTGATTCCAATAACTGTTGATCATTGTGCGGATGGCGGCTTCAACGCACATGTTGGAAACGCCATACTGCTCGCCGACAACACGGTAGAGATTAGAGGTTACGTTCTTCATATAAAATTCCTGATCTTTGAGAACGAGAGCGACTGCTGAAGCAAGATAGTTATAACCAGAGTAGGTGGAACGGAGACCGGCTTTTCTTAATACATGCCTGACGTCATACATAAGTACCTCCTTCAAATATTCATACCGACTATCTAACTATAGAATAAAGGAATTCTATAGATATGTAAATAATTTTGTTCATAACGATACATTTCGTGAAATTTCGATATATTGTGTGAAGTGGATAATGGAAAAATCTGCTTTTTTTTGCTATAATCCTTAATTGGATAGAACAGACAGAATCAATTTCAGGAGTGAAATTTATGAAGATACAATATCAGAAAATAGAAAACGGACTTGAAATTCTCAGGATCTGGCAGGATTCAGGAATCATAAAAGTACCGGAGCAGATAGAGGGAATTCCTGTCATCCGCATTGCTCCATATACATTTTCACTGCATAAAGATGAAGAAGAGAAAAATGCATCTGTTTATCAGACAGAGACAGATGAAGAGGATGATCGTTTTGCGCAGCCGGAAGAACTCTGCTGTGGTGGAATAGTAAGGGAGATCCATCTTCCGTCTACCGTACAGTCAATTGGAAATTATGCGTTTTATGGATGTATGAATCTGAAACTTTTCCATGGGACAGATGCAATCGTGCGGATGGGGAGCGGGGTATTTACCGGATGCCGTCTGGAGAAGGTGGAGATTGATTTTATGGATGGAAATAAGTCCTGTCTTAAGGAAATTCTGACGGAGATCCGGTATCAGATCATTGCAACACTGCGTTATCAGGGAACGGAGACGAAGATCCTGTTTCCGGAATATTACGCAGATGCGGTGGAAAATACGCCGGCGCGGATCGTGGAGACGCATTATTATGGTTCCGGTGGAGAGTACAGGGAGTGCTTTTACCGGCGGGAACTGGGTTATGGAAAATACGACCGGCTGTTTGCACTTTCTGAAGCAAGAGATTCGGAAGAGGCAATTTTCAGTGTGGCTCTGACGCGTCTGCGATATCCGTGGAAGCTGGAAGATGCGGCAAAGCTGCGCTATGAAAATTATGTAAAGGCGCATATGGAAGGAATTGGAGAAAGCTGTATCCATGCGGTGAAAGAAAGACGCGAAATCGCCGCCGGAGATCCGCAGGAGGTTCTGCTTTTTTGCTGCAGAGAGCATTATTTTGATGAACAAGCGTTGGAAAAAACGATTACTTATGCGGCAGATGCAGGACAGACCGAGATTTCAGCTATTTTGATGGACGAGCGTTACCGTAGTTTTCCAAAAAAGAAGAAAAAGTTTGTATTGTAAAAGAAGGTGGAAAGATTGGAAGAAATGTCATTAGAACAGGGTCTGGAAGAAATCGGACATAAAATACTGGTTCTGACGAGGAACGAACTGTATATGAAGATGAGATTTATGGATGTGGCGCTTTCGGCGTTTTATTATGTACAGGATTTTTCGGTAGACCTTCTTGCTACAGACGGAGAGACAATGTATTTTAACGGGCAGATGCTGGGAGGTGAGTATAGGCAGAACCGGATCGGGGTAAATCGCGCCTATCTACATCTGGTTCTGCACTGCATTTTCCGACATGTATTTCGCAGAAATGGACGGGAAGAGCTTGTATGGAACCTGGCGGCGGATATTGCGGTAGAATCTGTGATTGACGACTGGAACCTCCAGAATATACGAAAAAGCCAGTCCTGGATCAGACAGAGAACTTACCGGGATCTGAAAGAAGAAATCAAGGTATTTACAGCGGAAAAAATTTATGGAGTACTGGTAAGATGGAAGCTTTCGAACCGGGAAATGGAGCGCATGGTTCGGGAATTTACCGTGGATGATCACAAGTACTGGGCAAAAGATGAGGATGATGACCGGAAAAGTGAGATGAACCAGAGGTGGCAGGATATCAGCGAGAAAATGCAGACCGATATGGAAACTTTTTCGAAAGAAGCAGCATCAAATACCGGGCATTTTCTGGATCAGATCCGGGTTGAGAACCGACAGCGATATGACTACCGCAGCTTTCTGCGCAAATTTGCTGTGCTGAAGGAAGAGGTTACCGTGGATGATGACAGCTTTGATTATGTATTTTACAGTTATGGATTGCGCCTTTATGGAAATATGCCTCTGATCGAGCCACAGGAATGGAAAGAAGTGAAAAAAGTGGAGGATTTTGCAATCGTGATTGATACTTCCATGTCCTGTTCAGGAGATCTGGTAAAAAAATTCCTGGAGGAGACCTATGGCATTTTAAGTGAAGCAGGGAGCTTTTTTCAGAGAGTCAATATCCACATTATACAATGTGATGACCAGGTGCAGTCGGACCGGAAGATTACCTGTAAAGAAGAATTACAGGAATATATGGAAAAGCTGGATCTTGTCGGGGAAGGTGGAACGGATTTCAGACCGGCGTTTGCCTATATTGATGAGCTGATCGCGACGCACCGGTTCACTGAACTGAAGGGTGTGATCTATTTTACCGATGGACAGGGGATTTATCCGCAGAAAATGCCTCTGTACCAGACCGCGTTTGTATTTATGGACGACGGGGCAGAAGAACAGGAAGTTCCGCCGTGGGCGATGAAACTGGTTCTGGATGAAGAAGATTTGAGAGGAGTGAGAAATAGATGAATATTAAACGTGCAAAACAGGAAATCAAGGATGCGGTGCAGGCATACCTGATGAAGGATGAATATGGAGAATATCAGATTCCGGCAATCCATCAGAGACCGATCCTTTTGATGGGACCTCCGGGAATTGGAAAAACACAGATCATGGAGCAGATTTCAAGGGAATGTAAGATCGGACTGGTTGCGTATACGATCACGCACCATACCAGACAGAGTGCGATCGGGCTTCCATTTATTCAGAAAAAGATCTACGGTGGAAAAGAGTATTCGGTAACCGAGTATACGATGAGTGAGATCATTGCTGCTGTATATGAAAAGATAGAGCAGAGCGGCATGAAAGAGGGAATCCTGTTTATCGATGAGATCAACTGTGTTTCAGAGACGTTGGCGCCGACTATGTTGCAGTTTTTACAGTGCAAGATGTTTGGTAATCAGAGTGTGCCGGAGGGATGGATCATTGTGGCGGCAGGGAATCCGCCGGAATATAATAAGTCGGTGCGGGAATTTGATGTGGTGACACTGGACCGGATCAAGCGGATCGATGTGGAAGCTGATTTTGATGTCTGGAAGGAATATGCGTATCAGGTTGGAATCCATCCTGCAGTGCTTTCTTATCTGGAACTTCGAAAAGAGAATTTCTATCGTATGGAAAATACAGTAGATGGAAAAATGTTTGTCACAGCCAGAGGATGGGAAGACCTGTCAAGGTTGATCCAGGTTTATGAAAAGCTTGGTAAAGAGGTGGATCGTGAGGTTGTGCATCAGTACCTCCAGCACTGGAAGACAGCGAAGGATTTTGCAAATTATCTGGAGCTTTACCGAAAATATCAGAAGGAGTATGGACTGGAGCGGATCCTTGCAGGATATTATGAAAAAGATACCTTAGAACGTTTGAAATTTGCGTCGTTTGATGAGCGGCTGAGTGTGGTAAATCTTCTGGTCGGAAAGATGGCAGAACTTTTTAAAGAAGAATATGAGATGGAAAAATTTGTGGAGGGACTGTTTGCTCAGCTGTGTGCTTATAAAGAGGAATTGCAAAAGGAAGGTGCAGTTCCGGGAGAGGTCCTTGCTGCGAAAATTCAGTCTCTTAGGCGGGAAGTTGAACAGAAGAAGGCCGCCGGACAGCTTACAAAGGCGGAAATGCACCGTATGGAGCGTATTTTATGCAAATTGGAAGAATACCAGAAAACTCCGGAATTTGAGTCTGTAAAGGCCACATTTGACAGCGAAGAAGAGCAGAGAGAGCAAATGGCAGATAAGACACTGGAAACGCTGAATCACTGCTTTGAATTCCTGGAATCTGCTTTCGGCGAGAGCCAGGAAATGGCAGTATTTGTCACGGAACTCAACAGTAATGTGTACAGCATTGCGTTCCTGCGGGAAAATGACTGTGCGATGTATTACAAATACAACAAAGGTTTACTTTTGGATGAACGCCGTGAAGAAATCCTGGAACAGATGGATGCCGTGGAAAATGTAGTGGAAAGAGGACTGGTTGAAGATTAAAGAGCAAGAACTGACAGAATAAGAACGACTATGCCTGTGGTATCATATAATGATAGAAAGCAGAAGAAATGGGAATGAAATTCATGCCAGATCTGCAATTTTGTAAGGAACTTCCCGAAATAAAACCAGGGAAGTATCGCCTGAAATATGATCTTACTTTGCGCGCGTCTCCCGGTCTTGGAACTGCGTTGTGCCGGGGAAACTATCACTGGGAGAGCTGCCTGAAAGCGGAAAGTAAGGTGTATATCTGTCGGATTAAATATCTGAGCAGATCTGTATGGGGATTGATAGAGAATACGGGGTGGATATGCCTTTATATGAATCATAAATGGCTGATAACTACTATAGCATAATTATAAAAATGACATTGTATGCCTGACGAGCCTGTTGGAGTGAAACTTACATTTCATGTAGACCCTCGCCAAAAGCGGAACCTTTTAAGCGTTGGCTTGCTCAGAAAAAGGACGCTGATAATTTCATATCAACGTCCTTTAAATCTGTCAGTATGGGGATATACAATTATTTGTTGTTTACCTCAAGATTCTTCATCGCACGAACCTTCAGCGGAAGTCCGAACAGAGTGATGAATCCGCTTGCATCATGATGATCGTACATATCACCAGTTGTGAAGCTTGCCAGAGATTCATTGTAAAGTGAGTATGGAGAAGTAGTTCCGGCTTTAATGATATTTCCTTTGTAAAGTCTGAATTTAACTTCACCTGTAACATATTTCTGGGTAGATTTTACGAAAGCACGAAGAGCTTCACAAAGTGGTGTGAACCATTTTCCTTCGTATACAACCTGAGCGAGTTTGTTGCCAAGATCTTTCTTAACTTCCATGGTAGCACGGTCGATAACCAGTTCTTCAAGCTGTTTGTGAGCTTCCATCAGGATTGTTCCACCAGGAGTTTCATAAACACCACGGGATTTCATACCAACAACACGGTTCTCAACGATATCAACGATACCGATACCATTTTCACCACCAAGACGGTTTAATTCAGTGATGATCTCAG